>Ga0182013_10000065_pt1 | contig 119084 bp, 110 predicted proteins | sample 612S2MmetaG_FD_120487 | JGI IMG/M metagenome (GOLD analysis project Ga0182013, IMG submission 120487) | Permafrost microbial communities from Stordalen Mire, Sweden - 612S2M metaG | ecosystem: Environmental > Terrestrial > Soil > Wetlands > Permafrost | place: Sweden: Stordalen | collected...
GCCGATGACGGCGCAGATCAGCGTTACGGTGCCGGCCTGGATCGGCAGGCCCGTGACGGCGCTGAGCGGCCGGCGCCTGAAGATCTCTCCGCGCCGGAACTCCACCGCCGACAGCCGCGCGAGCAGGCTGAAGTACACCGAGAACCCGTCCGCGTGCGTCTCGAACTCCTCGATCCCGAACGCGGCCATGCCTGCGAGCATCACCAGGAAGTAGCCGAGAGAGAGCGCGGCGAGGGTCGAGGGAACGTCTTTGTAGGCGTAGACCAGCTCGAGCCAGCCGAACCCCACCAGCCACGCCACGGCGGGAAACACACCCAGCCACAGCGGATAGGTGAGCGGCGCGCGGGCGGGTCTGCGGACGAGCAGCCGATACAGCCACGCGAGCGCTCGTGCGCACGAGCGCCACGGGCTCAGGGCGCGGAAGACGTCGCCGAAGAGCACGCTGGCGAGCGGCAGGCCGACCCAGAACGCGACATAGATGAACGTGACGGAGAAGTTCGCGTTCGCGGCCTGCGCGCCCGCGAACCCGCTGTAAACGACGAGGACGAAGAACCCGAAGCCGAAAAGGCTCAGCGCCCACGGGACGAGCGCCGGGAACGCGAGCACCCGCCGAAGCCGCACCTCCTGCAGTTGAGGTGTCGTCCACAGCGTCGCGAGCGCGACGAATGAGACGACGAGGACCACCGCGGCCGCCCAGCTGAAGAGCCACACCGGTATCGGCAGGTCGGCCCTGCCGACGATCCCGTGGGCGAGCGCGGCTCCGGGGAACGCGAGCGCGGCGCAGAGCAGCCCTGCCGTGGGCAGCCAGACGCGCGCCGGGAGCCGGCGCGCGGACTTGCACACAACACGCAGCCGGCGCTGGGTTGCGTGTGTGTGCAAGGTCGACATGCTCGGCGTGCAAACTCTACGTACTCCTGTTGCGGCGCGAGGCGGCAAGCGCGGCGAGTCCGGCGATCAGCCCGAGCGCACCGAGGATCAGGGCCGCGATACCCAGGCCCTTGCTCGCCCCGCTCGAGCTGGTGCTCGCCACGGGCGCGGCGGCCGTGGCGGCCGTGCCCGTCTGCCCGGGCGCGGGCCCCGCCTCATGCCCGGCGACTTCCTCGACCACGCCGCCCGGTGCCGTCACGTTGACCCTTGGTGCGGGATGTTCGGCCGTCAGGCTGGATTCGATCCAGTGCACGATCTGCCCGTTGGCATACGTCTCGACGGTCGGAAACAGAAGCGCCTGCCCGGCTCCGTGTTCGGGCATCGCAATCGAGAGCGGGAAGTTGATGAACTGCCCGTTGTTGACCTGCCCGAGCGGACCCACCCATGTCCAGATGACCTGGGAGACCTCCGTGTCGATCGTTTCGCCGCCTTCTTTGATCGGGGTCGTGAGCTTCGTTTCGACGGCGGTCACATTCCAGCCGGGGACATTTGAGGTGTCCACGCCGGTGAACCCCGACGGGAGCTTCATGTCTACCTTTGTGACGTGCGTGGCTTCCACCTCGCCGGGAACGCGCACGTCGAGCGTCACGAAGGAGCCCTGAGGGATGGTGTTCGGGTGCAGGCTGATGTGTGCCTGCGCGCTCGCGGGCACGATGAGCGCCGCTGCGAGTATGAGGAGCGCAAATCTCTTGTTTTGCATGCTGTCGTGTTCCTCCTGAAGGGTTGAAGTGTTCGTGGTGGCCCTCGCCTGCGGGCCCTTTCGCGCCGCACCTCGGTGGGCGGCCACGGACAGCGGAGGCGCGCGTCCGGCGAGCGCAGTGGCCAGAAGCTCTCCGCCGCGGGGCATCAGGACGTGCGGACGCCGTCGGACGGACCTCGCTCGTCGCCGGCGGCGGGCGGGGCCGGCGATGACCGCCGCGATCGCCCGATGGCCGGGGTAGTGGCCGAGCCAGAGCAGCAGGAATGCGAACGCGCCGGGCGCAAGGCACGCGAGCCCGCCGCCCATCGCCGGCAGGTGTGCGAGCCACAGCGCCAGGAGAGCTGCCGACACCGCCAGCACGACGATCGTCAGCCGGCGGTGTCGGCGCGTGCCGCTCATCGGATCGGAACCGTGACGCTGGGGTTGAACGATTCGAATTCCGAGACACGATCGGTCACGAGGATTTCCCATGAACCTCCGGGGCTGAGAATCGCGTCGCTGAGGATGTAGTGGCCTGGTCCGGCGGCTGTCACGCGGAGGTGCAGAGGCCCGATGCCCTTAGAGGGAAGCGTCGCGGTTGCCGTGAGTTCCTTCGTCGCCGTGTACTGCGCGCCCGTCTTCGCGTCGATGAGATAGAGGTGAACGGTGTTCAGGCCGACTTTGGCCGGTTCGACCGTCATCTCCAGCTCAGCCGGGCCGAGCGTCGTGTTGGTCGAGAACGGGCCGCTCGCCGCATCTATCGGCGGGGCGTACGTGATGAGGGCGGCGGTCACCGCGAACACGCAGAGCATCACGCCGAACTCGCTGCGCATCGTGCGGCGCGCGAGCACCCCGATGGCGCCCGGTGACTCGCCGGCCTTCGCGATGCGTTCGAGCCCGGGGATGACGCGGGAGCGGTTGGCCCATCCGAGCCCGATCAGGATGAGCAGCAGAACCGTCTTGGCGATGATCAGCTGCCCGTATGTGCTGTGCAGCAGCCCGCTCAGGCTTCGAACGTCGATGTACGCCTGCACGACGCCCGTCACGGCTATGGCCACGACGCACGCCAGCGCGAGCGGCGAGAAGCGCACGAGCGCCGCGAGCAGGAGCCTGCTTCGGTCCCGGCTGGGCAGGCTCCGGGTTGCGGCGGGGAGCACGAACACGATGCAAGCGATACCTCCGACCCATACGCTCGCCGCGAGGACGTGAAGCACGTCGGACGGGAAGAAGACGGCGGTCGGGCTCTGGATGCTCGCATGGCCGCTGAGTGCGGGCGTGATCGCCAGGTACGCGCCGCAGAGCAGGAGCGCGCCGAGCAGCCAGGGCGCCGGCCTGTCGGGCACCGGACTGCCATCGCCCGAGCGGGCCTGCGCGGAGGCGCGATCGGCCGCCCTGCGCGCGAGCACGACGCCGATGAGCACCAGCGCTCCGATTGCCACCCAGTCGACCGCTCTCGCGCCCCACACCTTCCCGAACCTGCTTTCCATCGTGTTTTCGATGACCGTCCCTTTCAGCGACGACCACAGCGACACGCCGGCGGCGCTCGCACCCTGCAGCAGGATCCCGAGCACGCTGACCAGGAAGCCGAGCACCGCCGCCGCGATCAGCAGACGCCGAAACCGGCGCATGAAGGCACCGTTGGCGTCCTGCCATTCCGGGCCGGGTCCGCTGACCGCGGCAAAGCCCGGCAGCCACGCGAGCAGAAGGAACGAGAGGCCGCCGAGCAGCAGGGCGATCGTCAGGTAGTCAAGGCCGCGAACCACGCCGAAGGCGATCTCGGTGACCTTGCCGGTCTTGTTGCGCCCGATCAGCCCCGCGACGGTGAACTTGGGCGCGGCCCCTGCGTGGCCGAGGTTGAATACCAGGCCGCCGTAGACGATGTGCGTGTCGGCGGAGATCACCCTGTAGGTGCCCGTGTACGTGCCGTCCGGCAGGCCCGGCTTCAGCCCGACGCCCATCCAGTGCTCGTTGCCCTGCGGGTGGGACACGTCGAGGTTGTCGACCTCTTCGCCCTGCGCGTTGTAGACGCGCACAGCACCTAGCGTTCCCCCGACGTTCTGGTTGAACTCGAAGATCACCATCTTCGGCTCGGTCGGGACCGTCGAGCCCGACGCGGGAGACGTGCCGAGCAGCTGGGCGTGAGCGTGGGCGGACTCCGCGACGACCAGCATCGCACCGAACGCGAGGGCCAGGGCGAGTGCCAGCTGCGCGACCCGCCTGGCGACGGGCTGGCGCAATGGGCCCGCCGTCTGCGGTCCCCGCGTGCCCGCGGGCCGACGTTCAGAGGTCGGAACCCCGATGGTTGCTGCTCTCAGATGCACCTCGTCCTCGTTTCATTCGTGGGCTGTTGCGCCGGCGATCACCCGTGCGAGCGCCCGGATCGTGAAGCGATCGCGGAAGAGCACGGACTCGGCCCCTTGCCGGAGCGCGGTCGTGAGGGCCGGCGAGCCGCCCTGCGTAAGAACGGGCGGCCGCTGCTAGGCGTACAGCCGCAGAGGCGGAGGACGAACCGCGAGCGCGAAGCCCATCAGGAGCCCGCCGCGCGGCACGAGCGCCACGGGCCTGCGGGCGCGCACGAGCGAGCCCGCCGCGCGCCGAGCGGGTGTGGCGCCCGGACGCATCCTGCGAGCGAGCACCCTCTCGCCGGGGTACCGCCCGGCGAGCAGGACGCACACGAGCATGAGAGCCGGGAGCAGGTACAGCAGCGCGACGCCGCCGATGCCGGACGCGGCGCAGAGCACCGCCGCGGCCACCCCGCAAACGATGACGCCGGTGCGCCACCCTGGACCGATTCTCAGGCTCACAGGCGACAAACCCTACCGATCGCTCGTGGCGTGAGCCCGGTCATCCCATCGACGCCCTCGGCCGGGCGGATCGAAGGAGGCCCCACCAACACAATAATGAGACTCAGTCTTATGATAGGTTTCCGCAACGGCCCCCAGACGAACGGAAGACGCCCCATGCCCTGCCTTGCACGCCTCGCCGCCGCCCTGCTGACCATCGCTCTGGGTGTGACGCTCAGCGCGTGCGACTCGAGTTCGTCCCCCGCGGTCGCCACCGCCGGGCAGCAACGCTTCCGCGTCGTTGCGGGGGAGAACTTCTGGGGAAGCATCGCCTCCCAGCTCGCGGGCGACAGGGCGAGCGTGCGCAGCATCATCGTCAACCCTGAAACGGACCCCCACAGCTACCAGCCGAGCGCCCAGGACGCCCGCACGGTGGCGGGGGCGAACATGGCGATCGTCAACGGCATCGGCTACGACAACTGGATGACGCAACTGCTGGCGGCAGACCGGGAAGGAGCACGCACGGTGCTGAACGTCGGCGACGTCCTCGGGCTCGCGGAAGGCGAGAACCCGCATCAGTGGTACTCGCCGGCGAGCGTCAACAGGGTGGTGCGCCAGATCGTCGCCGACTACGACAGGATCGACCCGTCCGACTCCGCCTACTACGCCGCGCGCGAGCGGACATTCGAGACGACGGACCTCTCGCGGTACGACGCGCTGCGAGCGGAAATCCGCTCCCGCTACGCGGGCGTCCCGGTCGGCTACAGCGAGAGCATCTTCCAGCCGCTCGGAGAAGACCTCGGCCTCAGGCTGCTCACCCCGTACAGCTTCGCCAAGTCGATCGCCGAGGGCACCGACGTGACGGCGCAGGACAAGGAGACCGTCGACAGCCAGGCGGAAAAGCGCGAGATCAAGGTCTGGGTCTACAACAGCCAGAACGTCACCCCGGACGTTCAGCGCGTGACCGCTCTGGTCAGGGCGCAGCACATCCCGATCGCCACCGTCACAGAGACGCTCTCGCCGGCCAGCGACTCCTTCGAGCAATGGCAGGTCAGCGAGCTCGAAGGGCTGAAGGCCGCACTGCACCAGGCCACCGGCAGGTGACCGGGCGGCCCGCGCTCAGTCGTGGATGTGGAACGGAAGGGCTGCGACCACGACGCCCTCGGTGTCCGACTTCAGCGCCGTCTCAAGGAGGCGTCCGCGCTGGTTGTGCAGGATCTCGTGGCGGCGCTTGCTCGGGATGATCTCCGGTATCAGGACCGTGACGCTCGCACCGTCCGCCTTGACCGACTCGACATACGCGACCACCGACCGGACGAAGCGCCTGTGCGGATCCATCAGCACCTCGATCGACACTCCGGACCTCCACTGTTCCCATTCGTGCTTGATGGAGGCGCATTCCTGCTCGTCTCCGGCGACGGCGACGGCGACGACCGTGTCCCCGAGCGAAAGCGCTGCGCTGAGGGCGCGCTCGGTCAACAGGTTCACAGTGGACGTGGGGACGATCACGATGCTCTCGCAGCGGCGCGGGACGCCCGGGGTCCTTCCGAGCTTGAGCTCCGAGGCGACCTTCGCGTAGTAGCTCTCGGTGTGCGCGAACAGGTACATCAGCATCGGGACCACGACCACGACGATCCAGGCGCCCTCGGTGAACTTCGTGGTCAGGAAGACGACGACGGCGACAGCTGTCATCGCGGCGCCCGCGCCGTTGAGCGAGGCTCTCACCTTCCAGTGCGGCCCCCTGGTCTGGCGCCAATGTCGCACCAGCCCGACCTGGCTGATCGTGAAGCCGACGAACACGCCGATCGTGAACAGCGGGATCAGCCGGTCCGTCTCGGCGCCGACCGCGATCAGGAGCACCATCGACGCCAGCGCCAGCGCCGCGATCCCCTGCCGATAGACGGGTCGCTCGGCACGCAGGTAGAAGAGATGCGGCAGCCGGTGGTCCTTCGCAAGCAGGCTCATCAGCACCGGCAGGCCGCCGAAGCTCGTGTTGGCCGCGAGCGCAAGCACGAGGGTCACGGCGAGATTCGAGACGTAGAACGGCCAGCCGGTCCCGAATGTGCCCGCCGTGATCTGCGCGAGGATCGTCACTCCCCCGCGCGGCACGACATGATGTGCACGGATCAGCGCCGCGAGCCCCACGAGCATGATGGCGAGCAGCACCCCCAGAGTGATCTCGGTCCGCTGCGCCCGCCGCACACGGGGCTTTCGGAACGCGGGAACGCCGTTCGCGATCGCCTCGACACCTGTGACCGCCGAGCAGCCGGCCGCGAACGCCTTCAGGATCAGGATCAGGCCGAGCGCCGTCGACGCGTGAATCGGACCGAGGTCCGTCCCTATCGTTGCCTTCGGGTGCGCCCGGAACGGGCCGACGATCACGAGCGCGAGGATGCTCACGATGAAGATCGCAGCCGGGAACATCAGCAGCCGGGCCGACTCGGTGATCCCGAACATGTTGACCGCGGTGAGCAGCAGCAGTCCCACGAGCGCGACCGGCAGCAGATGGTGGGAGAGGGCGGGGAACACGCTGCCGAGGCTCGCCGCCCCCGCCGCGAGGCTCACCGCGACAGTGAGCACGTAGTCCACCACCAGCGACGCCGCCGCCAGCAGCGCCCAGATGCGCCCCAGGTTCAGCTTCGCCACGGCATATGCGCCACCGCCCTCGGGGTGGGCGGCGATCACCTGCGTGTAGGAGACGAGCAGGAGCGCCAGCATCCCGGTGATCACGAGCGTCAGCGGGAAGGTGAACCTGAGCGCACCCGAGCCGGCGGCGATCAGCACCAGCATCATCGCTTCAGGTCCATACGCGACGCTCGAGAGGGCGTCCAGGCTCAGCGCCGCAAGCCCGCCCGCCACGCCGAGCTCATGGCCGCCGTCCGCGTGCTTGCCGGTGCGGCGGAGCCTCGCCGGCACCGGCCGGTGCGAACGGGCCCCGCCATGCGCGGGCGCAGCTGCAGGGTTGGCTCGGTCCAACGGCTCGCTCAAATCCGGCTCTCGTTTCGAGTCGCCCCGAGCAGAACGAACTGCTCCTGCCTGAACATTCGCACGCGGGGACGACGGACGCCGCGACCAGGACAGCTCGCGAGCGACACTGACAGACGGAGCACCGCCGGCGCCGGCACCACGCGACCCGACGGGCGCTCTGTGCGAGGATCGGGCACGTGATCTCCCGCCGAACAGGCACCGTCCTCGCCGCGTGCGCCGTGCTGGCTGTCGCCGCCGGCTCCCAGCGCGGGACCGCCGCGAACGCCCGTCCTTCAGCGGCCGCGGCCTCCCTGCCGCTCGCGGGGAAGGTCGTCGGGATCGACCCGGGCCACAACGGCCGCAACTACACCGATCCCTCCTACATCAACCACCTGGTCTGGAATGGACGCGAAGAGGAGGGCTGCGACACGACCGGCACCGAAACCGCCGGCGGCTACACCGAGGCGCATTTCAACTTCGATGTCGCCGGGTACCTGGCCTCGGACCTCCGCGCCGAGGGCGCGAAGGTCGTCCTGACGCGCACGAGCAACGACGGCATCGGCCCGTGCGTCAACCAGCGCTCGGAGATCATCAACCGGGCACACGCGAATGTCGCGATCGACATCCACGCCGACGGTGGTCCGCCCGGCGGCCGCGGCTTCACCGTGCTCGAGCCGGTCGCCGACGGGCCCAACGACCGCGTGATCGGAACCTCCAGGGCATTCGGCGGCGTGCTGCGCGCGGACTACCGGGCGCTCACGGGAATGCCCGTCAGCACGTACGACGGCACGAACGGGATCTCCTACCGCGATAACCTCGCGGGCCTGAACCTCACAGCGGTCCCGAAGGTGCTGATCGAGTGCGGCAACATGCGCAACCCGACCGACGCGTCACGACTCGTGCAGGCTGCCTTCCAACGGCTCGCGGCCCACGCATTCGCGCAGGCCATCACGTCCTACCTCCAACCTCGCTGAGCCACCGGGCTACGAGGCCTCACCGCTCATCCCCTTCGCATAGAGGCCGAAGAAGGCGGCCTCGGCGAGAACGGCGTTCTCGAACTCGCTCAACAACACGCGCTCGTTGGGTGCGTGGATGTTCGCGTAGCCGTCGCATGTGCCGACGAGCAGCGCCTCCGCATCCGGAAGGGCGACGCTGAGCGCGCTGACAATCGGGATCGACCCGCCGCTGCCCGCCAGCATGACCCGGGCGTCCCATGCCTGCGCCCAGGCCTCGCGAGCCGCGCGATACGCCGGCCCGGTGGTCGGCGCCGAGAACCCGTTCCCCGTCGGGCCGGGCTGCACGTCGATGTCGATCCCGAAGGGGCGCACGGCGCGCATATGCTCGATCACGGCCCTCTGCGCCTCCACGGCGTCCTGCTCGGGATGAACCCGCACATTCAGCACGGCGCGGGCGTACGGCGAGACGGCGTTGACCGCGCCGTCAACCGACGGCGCGTCGATCCCGATGACGGTGATCGCCGGACCGGACCAGATCCTCGAGCCGAGCCCGCCGGTCCCGATCAGCGGCATCTCCGCCAGCACCGTGCCCAGTTCGCGGAACTCCTGCTCTGACTGCGCCGGCCCATCCCACTCGGTTCGCCGCAGCCCGGCGACGGCCACGTCGCCCCGCTCATCGTGCAGCGTGGCGATCGCCTGGATCAGCGCGAGAAGCGCGTCCGGAGCCGCTCCGCCGTACTGGCCGCTGTGCTTGCCGGACTCGAGCGTGCGCACCTGCAACGTGACATTGGCCATTCCCCGCAGTGCGACCGTGAGCGTCGGAATGCCGGGGCTGATGCTGCCGGAGTCGCCGATGACCAGGGCATCCGCGCGGAACAGATCCGGGTTGCTCGCGGGATAGGTATCCAGCGCGGCGCTGCCCACCTCCTCCGATCCCTCGATGCAGATCCTGATACCGACCGGCGGTCGTCCCCCCCACGCCCGCAGCGCCCCGACATGTGCGAGCACGTTCGACTTCGTGTCGGCGCTCCCGCGGCCGAAGATGGCGCCGTCCCGCTCAACCGGCTCGAACGGCGGGGTGTGCCACTGGCTCTCATCACCGGGGGCCACCACGTCGTAGTGGCTGTACAGGAGCACCGTGGGCGCGCCGGGCGGAGCCGGGATCTGTCCGACCACCGTGGGTGCGGTGCCGGGGAGGTCAAGGCGCTCCACCTCGACGCCGGCATCGGCGAACAGCTTGGAGGTGAACTCGAACGCCTCGAGGATCGGCTGGTCGATCCGCTCCAGCGACGACACCGAGGGGATGCGCACGAAGTCCTCGAGGTTGCGCCGCAGCTCAGGCATCAGCGCGCGCACCGTTCCGGCGAGATCCAGCTCGTCCCCGCCTCCGTCCAACGGCTCTGCGGACATCGATCTCTCCTAACGGGGCGGGCCAGCGGAAGACCCGCATTCTCCCATATCTCGCGTCACGGCCGGGATGCGCGAGCAGAGCGCAGGAAGCCGCCGTTCCCCGCGCGCAGCGGCCACGAGTTGCCGCTCGTGCCGTCACTAGCATTGGGCGCGCGCCGGCCACAGGAGTCCGGCGTGCAGCTGGCCCTTTCCTCAAAGACGCGAAGGGAGCACGATGAATTACCCCCTGGACCGAAAGCTTGCAGTGGAGTTCATCGGGATGTTCTTCTTCCTGTTCACCGTCGGCATGGCGACCGAGTCGGCGAACAAAAGCGGCGCGGTGCTCGCACCGATCGCGATCGGGTCGATCCTCATGGTCGCCGTGTTCGCCGGCGGCCACGTCTCGGGCGGTCACTACAACCCCGCGGTCAGCACCGCGATCTTCATCCGGGGCAAGATGAAGGCCCACGAATTCGGTGCCTACATCGTCACCCAGTTCGTGGCGGCCGCGCTCGCGGGACTGCTGGTCAACGCCGTCGGCGGCAAAGAGATCGCCGGAGCCACGGCATCCACCGGGAAGATGCTCGTCGTGGAGTTCCTCTTCACGTTCCTGCTCGCCTACGTGGTGCTCAACGTCGCAACCGCCAAGGGCACCGCCGGGAACTCCTTCTACGGCCTGGCCATCGGCTTCGTGGTGGTGATCGGCGCCATCTCCGTGGGCTGGATCTCAGGCGGCGCCTTCAACCCCGCGATCGCGCTCGGGGCGAGCATCCTCGGTGCGTTCAAGTGGTCCCACCTGTGGATCTACCTCGTCGCTGACTTCCTGGGCGGGGCAGCGGCAGCGGGCACCTTCCTGTACATCCAGGGCGAGCACGCCGCGGAGGAGTAGCTCCACCCCGGCTGCGCTCCTGCTGGCGAGCCGGGCGTTCACGCGGACCGAACGGGGTTGCTGAGCACCCCGAGTCCGTCGACCTCCACCTCCACCACGTCGCCCGCACGCAGGAAACGGTTCTTGCTCGCCCCGACCCCCGCCGGCGTCCCCGTGGCGATGATGTCTCCCGGCACGAGGGTCACGGTCCGCGAGAGCCAGGCGACCGTCTCCGCGACACCGAAGATCAGATCGCGGGTGTTGCCCTCCTGGAGCACCTCGCCGTTGACGCGGGTCCGCAGCCCGAGCGAGCCCAGATCGCCGATCTCCTCGAGGGTGACGAGGGCGGGTCCGCACGGCGCGAAGGTGTCGACCGCCTTGCCGCTGGTCCACAGCGGGTTCTGGAACTGCAGATCGCGGGCGCTGACGTCGTTGAACGGCATCGCGCCCGCCACATGGCGAAGCGCGCTCCCCGCATCGACGCTGGTCGCGGTACGACCGATGACGACCGCAAGCTCCGCCTCGTAGTCGACGTACTCGGGGTGCGCGGCCGGAAGGATGATGGCCTCGCCACTGCCGATCAGCGAGTTGGCGAACTTCGCGAACCACATCGGGGACGTGGGGATCTCCTGCCCGCTCTCAGCCGCGTGATCGCGATAGTTGAGCCCCAGGCAGATGATCTTCTCCGGGTCAGGGACCGGCGCGAGCAGCCGCACGTCCGCGGCCCCGACGCGCTCTCCCGCCGCGATCGCCCGCTCCCCGAGCTCGGCGACCCCCGCGGCGTCCAGACCACCGAGCAGACCGCGCACCGTCCTCGCGGGATGCGCGATCACGGCGATCTCCCCGCCGGTCAGCACCCCGGCGCGTGGCCCGGTGCCGTCGTCAAAACTGACCAGCCGCATGTCTAGCTCCCTGTGTCCGTTCGAGGTCGCGTCCCGAAGTTCCGCCCGGAGCCCCGCCGAGCCCGTGACGCGCGTCGCGGACGCAAGGGTATTGCCGCGGGCCGCCGTGGAGCCTCCCGGCTTGTCCTACGATCGTCGGCGATGGCCGCGGCCGAATCCCCCGACACCAGCAATCCCTTCCATCATGCGGGCTGCCTCGGCTGCGGCAGCGCGAACCCGAACTCGATCGGTGTGCGGCTGCACACCGACGGGGACCGCGTGAGCGGATCCGCGACGTTCGACGAGCACCAGGAGGGAGCGCCCGGCTTCGTCCACGGAGGCGCGGTCGCCACCGTGCTCGATGACGCGCTCGGGACGATCCCGATCATGCTCGGCCGGCCCTCGGTGACGGCGAATCTCAACGTCGACTTCCGCGCGCCCGTGCTGCTCGGCAGCACCGTCCAGATCAGTGCCTGGCTGGTCCGTGTCGAGGGCCGCAAGTTCTTCGTCGCGGGTGAGCTGCGGGACGGAGAGACCCTGATCGCCGAGGCGAAGGGGCTGTTCCTCGAGGTTCCCGCAGAGCACTACGAGCGCGGCGCCGCATCCGTCGGACGCTGGTGAGAACCGCGCGGGCTCACGGGTAGATCGACCGCGCCTGCGAGGCGAGCGCGAGCCGCTCGAGCGCTGACGTGATCGCCGCCGCGCGCCACGGGATCCCCATGTCCTCAGCGGTCTCGGTGATGCGGTCCAGGGCGCCCATCAGCTGGGCGCGCAGACGGCTCGTGATCTCCTGTGCTCCCCACGAGACCTTCTGCTGATCCTGAACCCACTCGTAGTAGCTCACGGCCACGCCGCCGGCGTTGGCCAGCACGTCGGGGAGCACAGGGATGCCTCGGCGCGCGAGCACCCGGTCGCCGTCCGGGGTGGTCGGTCCGTTAGCGGCCTCGGCGAGCATCCTGCAGCGCAGCCGCTCGGCGACCGGGCCATCGATCTGGCGCTCGAGCGCGGCCGGTATCAGGATGTCGCATGGCGAGAGCAGCACCTCACCACGCCCCCCGCGGTCGTTCCCCGGCCAGTCGCGCAGGAACCGCGGGCCCGCACCATCCCCGGCCCAATCGAGCATCGCGGGTATGTCCAGGCCGCCGGGGTCGGACACGGTCGCGCTCACGTCGCTGACCGCGACGATCCTGGCGCCGCGGCGGCCGAGCTCGGTGGCGATGACCGCACCCACGTTCCCGAACCCCTGGATCGCGACGCTCTGATCCTCCACCGGCCAGTCCATGCCGTGGAGCAACGCCTCGAGGCAGAAAACGAAGCCGAGCCCCGTCGCCGTTCGCCGGCCGTGCGTCCCGCCGAGCACGACGGGCTTGCCCGTGACTACCTCCGGAACGGCGTGGCCCACCTGCTGCGAATAGGTGTCCATGAACCACGCCATCTCGCGTTCGCCGGTCGCCATGTCGGGCGCCGGGATGTCGCGGTCAGGTCCGACGAGGGGCGAGAGCTCGGAGGCGAACCGCCGCGTCACACGTTCCATCTCCCCCGGCGAGAGCCGGTTCGGGTCGCATCGCACGCCGCCCTTTGCGCCCCCGAAGGGAAGGTCGAGCAGCGCGCACTTGAAGCTCATCCACATCGCCAGCGCAGCGCACTCGCCGAGCGAGACCCCGGGGGCGTAACGGATGCCGCCCTTCGTCGGTCCCATCGTCAGCGTGTGCTGGACGCGGTAGCCCGTCATCAGGCGAACGGCGCCGCTGTCCATCCGGACCGGAAAGTTCACGATCAGCGAGCGCCTGGGCTCGCGCAGCCTGGTGCGCAGCTCTACGTCGAGCTCGAGCAGGTCTGCGGCGTGCTCGAACTGTGCGAGGGCTATCTCGTAGAGGGTTGAGCGCCACTCCGCGCCTGGGTTCGGCGAGCCGTCCGTGGCGAGAAGCTCCTCCCAGCCGCCTGCGCCTCGCTTCTCAACAGGCACACCCCCCAGCGTACTCCTCCCCCGCCCGCGCGCTAGCGAACGCGCGGGTCGATGGCTTCGAGCGGCCAGTGACGCACGACGCCCGCACGCCAGTGATCGTCCTCCTGCCGGGTCAGCACGAACCGGCTGATCGTCATCTGCCCGCCCTCGTGGTCTCCGTAGAGCAGGTCGATCGTCAGCGTCCCGCCCGCCTGAAAGGCCTCATCCAGGCCCTCACGGAATGGATCGTCGGCCTCTCGCACCGCGCCCTGCCAGAAACCGGTGTCGCCCGCCGGGACGTACAGGTCGCGGGTCTGCGGACGATGGTCGGAGGGGTCTGCATGCGGCATGTCGGGCTCGGGGCGACGCGCAAGCAGGCGCCAGCCCTGGATGACCGCGAGTCCGTTGCCGACATTGCGAAGCGGCACGACGAGGTAGAAGCTGCCATGCTCGCGCTCGACGGCCGCGAGGCCGCCCTCGACGCTGACCATCCGCCCCTCGCCGAACCGCACCACCTCGGGTGGATCTGTGACGCGCGAGGGAGCGAGCACCGGCCTCAGCCCGAGCAGCAGCGCCCGCTCGGCGATTTCCGTCGAGCGCTCGGCGATTCGCGTGGAACGCTGGCCGAAGCGCACCGATGAGAACGTTGCGACCGCGAGCACGAGAGTCCCCGCGGCCGTCGCCAGCGACGCGACCGTCGGCCAGTCGACCGCGAACGGCAGCATCATCCGCCACGCCGGTCGCCGAGCACTTCGACGGCGATCAAACCCGCGCCTGGCCCGCTGCCTCGGCCGTCAGCTCATCCAGCAGCGAGGCCATCTGCGCGAGCGTGGCCTCGTGCTCGCCCACGTCGTACGAATCGCTCAGGTCGCGGGGATCCCGGTAGCCGAGCAGCACGTCCCGGCCATCACGCCACACGAGGATCCGCAGCGGCAGCTCGATGCCGACACGGGGATCGCTCTGCATGAGCGGTGTCCCGCTCCGAGCGCTACCGAACAGGACCACCTCCTCATCGGCCAGCTCGAGGCCGACCTCGCGGGCGCCGGCTGCATGGTCGACCCTCGCGAACACGGTGAGCCCTCGGCGCGCGATCGCATCGCCGAGTAGCCGCTGCGTCTCCCCAAACCCCGACGCGCTGCGCCTGACAATCACGCCACCATTTTCGCACAGCGCGGCACGCGAGTTCCGCTCGACGCGCAGGACGTCAGTCGCCGCCCGACACCGCGACGTTCACCTGGCCGTCAGGCCACGCCGGCCCCGGCGTCGCAGCCGTAGAGGTGCTCGCGCAGCTGGTCACAGGTCTCGGCGGACCAGCGCCCGCTGGTCTCCAGCGACTCGATGAGCTCCTCGGCCGATCGAAGCCGCCCGCGGCTCTCCGGCTCTTCGAAGAGCAGCGCGTCGGCGGCCTCGAGCAGCTGAGTCCGCTCGTTCGCGTGCAGCTTCGTGGCACCCTGGCGATCGATCGCTTCGATCAGGGCCGTGTAGTGCGCTCCGCGGGCCGCCATCTCATCAGCAGTGCTCATCATCATTGCCCAGGTTAGCCGCCAGTCGTGCGGGACACGGAATACCCGATCGAGCGGCCGTCAACACGCCGCGTCAAGCAGACCGCCGGCCGGACGCGCCAGCTCGGCGGCGCTGCCTGGCGCCTGCGCGGCGAGAGCCGGGCGACGTCCCCCTGCATGGCTGCAGAATGTCCTGCTTGCGCCGCTGGTGGGGCTCGCCGGGACGCGTGGTCCGCCGTCGTCGACCCGAGACCTCGCCGAGACGGCTCAGCGCGCGCCGGCCACCGCCGGGCCGCCGAGCTCGTAGACCGCAGGGTCGATCGACCGCGTCCGGCGCCGGTACTCGATCGTGTAGCCGGGCCAGTTGCTCGGGTCCCGCCCGGACTCGTCGAGGTACCAGCTCGAGCAGCCCCCGGTCGCCCACACAGTGCGGCGCTGGCGCCTTCGCAGCTCCGCGAGGAAACGCCGGTTGGCCTCGGGACGAACCTCGATCGTGCTGGTGTCCCCTGTGTTGACGGCCCGTGCCGCTGCCGCCACGTGTCGGGCCTGGCTCTCGAGCATGTACACGGCCGAACCGGACCCTCCGTATGTGTTGGGTCCGTACATCAGGAACATGTTGGGGAAACCCGGAACGCTGAGGCCGTGCCATGCCTCGGGGAGTCCGTTCCAGGCATGCTCGAGCGTGATGCCGTCGCGGCCCACGACCTCCATCGGCGCCACGAAGCCGTGGGCGTCGAAGCCGGTGCCGAAGATGAGCACGTCAAGCTCGCGCATCTGTCCGTCGGCGAGCCGCACGCCATCCGGCGTCGCGGCAGCTATCGGCTCGGTGATGAGCTCGACGTTAGGCCGGCCGAGCGCCGGATACCAGTCGTTGCTCAGCAGGACCCGTTTGCAGCCCATCCGGAACGCCGGGGTGAGGCGCGCACGCAGTGCGCGATCGGGTACCTGGCGGCGCAGGTGCGCGCGGGCGATCGCTTCCAGCGGAGCCATCATCTCCGGGCGCCCGATGAACCCGGTTATGGCTGCCTCCATGAACGTCCACCACGCCAGCCTGCCGGCGCGCTGGAGTGAGGGAACGCGCTCGAACGCCGACTGGGCGAGCGCACCGTAGGGCGCGTCGAGCTTGGGGAGAATCCACGGGGCCGTGCGCTGGAAGAGCGCGATCGAGCGCACCTCATCTGCGATCGCGGGCACGAACTGGATCGCGCTCGCCCCTGTGCCGATCACGCCGACCCGCTTTCCGCGCAGATCAAGGTCGTGGCGCCAGCGCGAGGAGTGAAAGACGGGTCCTGCGAAGTCGGTGATGCCCTCGACCGCGGGGATCGACGGCCGTGTGAGCTGCCCGCACGCCGCGACGAGCATCTCCGCGCGAACCGGTCCCTCGCTCGTCTGGAGCTCCCACACACACTCGTCCGGATGCCACCGCGCATGCTCTGCCTCCACTCCGCAGCGCACGTCCGCCAGCACCCCGAAGCGGCGAGCGGTATCCCGCAGGTAGGCCCTGATCTCCGGCTGGCGGGCGAATCGCCGGCTCCAGCGTGGGTTGGGAGCAAAGGAGTAGGAGTAGAGATTGCTCGGCACGTCGCAGGCCGCGCCGGGATAGGTGTTGTGCTCCCAGACCCCGCCGACGCCGGCGCCGCGCTCGATCACCGTCAGCTCACGCACGCCCTCGCGGCGCAGCGCGATCGCCGCGGCGATGCCGCCGAAGCCGGCACCGACGACGACCGCCGAGCGGATCACGGTTCGCTCCGCAGGCCCGCCACGAGAAGTCGGACGATCCGCTCGAGCCTCTCGGTGAACATCTCGGGTGTCGTCAGCGACGGGTCCTCGCCCTTGGCTCCGTGAGCGCAGTCGAACAGCGCGGACGCGACACCGGCCGGCGTGAGGCAGCTGCGCGAGAGGTCTGCCTCTCCCCTGTCCGCCGCCCCGCGCACCAGCCGCTCGAGCAGCTGCTCTGAGCGCTCCTGCGAGGCGCGGGCGATGTCGCCGCACATCCTTCCGTGAAGGTCATACAGCTCCGCCGCGTGCGGCGAGGCCGAGGTGAGCTCGACGAAGCGCAGAAAGCGTGCCTTGAGGATCGCGTTCAGTGCCGTCTCCAGGTCCTCGTGCTGTTCGTCTAGGACCTCCGCCATTGCCGACAGGTGGTCCTGGTGCAGCTGCTCGACGATCCCGCGCAGAAGCTCGGCCTTGCTCTTCCAGTGCAGGTAGAGCGTGGCTCGCGAGACACCGGCGCGCGCCGCGACTCCCTCCATCGAGGCGCGCCGGTAGCCAAACGCCGAGAACTCTTCAAGCGCTGCTTCCAGCAGCCGGGCGCGTGTAGCCTGCGCGCGGGGAGACGACGGGGGGGCTGTGGCGGAGCTCACGCGCTAAGTATGAACATAATTGACAAATAATGCAATAACTGTCTAATCTGTCGCCCAAGCCGGTGGATGCTCCACGCCGGGCGCTCGATCACGTGAGGAGAGAAACATGGGCTGGACCGCTGCCGACATCCCAGACCAGAAGGGCCGCACCGCGGTGGTGACGGGCGCGAACGGCGGCCTGGGACTCGAGAGCGCCCGCGCCCTCGCCGGCGCCGGCGCCCATGTCGTGATGGCCGCACGCAACCAGGAGAAGGCAGCAGCTGCGCTGCAGGACATCCGCCGAACCGTCCCTGAGGCGTCGCTCGAGCTTGTCGCGCTCGATCTCGGCTCCCTCGACTCGGTGCGCGAGGCCGCCGGTCAGATCCTCCAGGCGCATCAGGAGATCGACATCCTCCTCAACAACGCAGGAGTCATGGCGGTGCCCGAGGGGACCACCGCGGACGGATTCGAGACGCAGTTCGGCACCAACCACCTCGGCCACTACGCGCTCACCGCCCTGCTGATGCCCGCCGTGCTGCGCGCAGGGTCCGCAAGGGTCGTCACCGTCACGAGCACGGCGCACCACATGGGCCGGGCCGTCGACCCGGCGAACCCCAACCTGAAGGGGAAATACAGCCCCTGGCGCGCCTACGGCCAGTCCAAGCTCGCGAACTTCCACTTCGGGATCGGCCTGCAGCAGGCCCTCGCGGCCGCCGGCGCCCCCGCAGCAAGCCTGATCGCCCACCCGGGTCTCTCCAACACCGAGCTTCAGGCGGTCAGCGTGAAGGAGAGCGGCGGCGGCCTCTCACAGCGCTTCTTCCACATGCTCGCCGGGAAGACCGGGATGACACCCGAGCACGGCGCGCGGCCGCAGCTGCGCGCCGCGACGGACCCAGCTGCACACGGCGGCGAGTTCTATGCGCCGCGCTTCGTCAACAACGGGCCGCCTGTGCGTCGCCCGATCCTGCGCCGTCTCGGCATGGAGAAGGCGATCAGGCAGCTGTGGGAGGTCTCAGAGCGCGAAACCGGGCTGAAGATCGACGTCCGCTCAGCCTCGCGCGAGCCTGCCTCCTGAGGGCGATCGAGCCGCCCCGCCCGCCCCCCCACCGCCGCGCCGGGCAAACACACAGTTCTTCACAGGATGAGCCACGACCGACGGCTACCCTGAAACGCGTTGCCACAGCGAGAGCAGGCGGATATGACTGACGGTCGATTCACTCGAAGCCGGGTTGGCGTACTGGGAAGCGGCGAGGTCGGCCGGCGACTGGCCACCGGCTTCGCGGGCCGTGGCCACACGGTGATGATCGGCACGCGCGATCCGGACAAGCCCGAGCTGCGCGAGTGGCTCGCCGGCGACGGAGCCGGGATCCAGGCCGGCACGTTCGCCGACACCGCCGCGCACGGTGAGCTGCTCGTGCTCGCAGTGCTCGGCGACGCGGCGCAGGAGGTGATCGCCGATGCCGGCCCGGAGAACTTCAGCGGGAAGGTGGTGATCGACACCATGAACCCGCTGGACTTCTCAGCCGGCTTCCCGCCGAAGCTCTCGATCGCGGGAGAGGACTCGCTCGGCGAGCGGGTGCAGCGCACGCTTCCCGACGCCAGGGTGGTCAAGGCGTTCAACACGATCGGCAACCCCTACTTCGTGGACCCGAGTTTCAGCGACGGGCTGCCCACCATGCTCATCGCGGGAGACGACGAGATCGCCAAGCGCACGGTCGCAGACGTGCTCGCCGACTTCGGATGGCCCGACCCAGTCGACATCGGCGGCATCGAGGGTTCCCGCGAGCTCGAGGCGATCTGCATCGCTTGGGTCAAGATCGGCGGTGCGCGAGGCGCCTGGGACCACGGCTTCAAGCTGCTCGTCGGATAGCCGGAGATGCCGGCCGCCACGCCAGCCATAACGCCCGTCAGAGGCTCGTAACAGCTTGTAGGCGATGTCTCCCAGCAATGCCTGGGTGCCGGCGCCGCGGGCAATAGGGGCGACCCTGACGATGACGACGGCGGCGACCACCAGATCAGGGCTCACCTTGCGTGGGCCTCTACGTGGTGCTCCCGTGTCCGGGACGGCCCAGCTCCATTCCCGCTCCCACGCCACGGACGCTCGCGAGCACCTTCGCCGCGCCGGCCACCGACAGCGAACGCTCGCCCGCGGAGCACACGAAGAAGAGCCGTCGACCATCAGAGGTGGACACTGAGACGTAGTAGCGCTTCGCGCCGGGCACGACAGTCCAGGTGATAAGGGACCTGTCGCCGTGTCGATGCACACCCACGCGCGGAGCCCCGAGCCGCAACGCGGACGGCTGAAAAGCTGCGCCGTCCACCGTTTCGCGTGTCAGGCCTTCCTGCTCGACAACCACCTGGAGCGTCTGCGGCCTGCGCGTTCCGTCGTCCAAGGCCGTGAACCGTAGTTGGCCATGAGCACGACTGGTACTGGCGATCCGCTTCATCGACTTGCCGTCGCTGTTCTCGAAAACAAGTACCTGTCCGGGGATCGCATCGGCGCTCCAGTGAAGTAGGTAGCTTCGTGCCCTGAGCGGCCGCAATCTGACCCGGACGTCGGGCTTGGGGAGCGGTAGCGACGAGGCAACTGAAGCGAGCGCAGGCTCTCCCGGACCCGACGCAACCTGGATCACGCCCGCAGTCGGACGCTCGATCGCGATCGCGGTCTCGTTCAGTGTCCGGTCGCTGAGAGCGAGATAGCCACTGCGCCCAAGCCTCCCGGTCGAGTTAGGTTTCACCAGCGCTTCCGCGTTTCCTTGCTCGAGGCGGACCTCCGGCGGACCAGTGCTGCCGCGCACAACCACATTGACCTGTCTCGTGTTTGGCGGCACACGCAACGGCACAACCATCGTGGACCGTGACGCACTATGTGCCCCCAGCTCGTACTCAAGCCTCCCAAAACCGCATGCGCCTTCAAACGCGCCAGAGGATCCGTCCCACCGGCGCCAGCCAACCCCTTCGAAGGTTTCCTGTTCTATGCCTTCAATCCCCACGGTGACGGAACCGCACCCGGCGATGCCTGCTTCGTTAGCAAGCAATTCCCCATGTCCGGAACCAAGGGGGACACTGATGTTGCCTTTCCCTTGCAGTGAGACAGCCGGTGCCACATCACCCGCGATGTTCGCTTCTGCGCTCATGAACAAGAACGACACCGCGATCTTGCCGTCGAGCCAAAGGCTTGCTTCGGGCGGCATCGTTAGCTTCACCTGTCCATCCGCAAGAGGCTGATTCACCAATGCGAGTGCGCCTCGCGCCGAGAGGACGCCCCGCGCGCCGGGTTCGGCAGTGAGCGACCCTTCGAGGTCCGCCGCCGCGACACCATCGATCTTCGGCCCGCCGGACACGCCTATTTCGCCGGCGATCGCAACCCCAGGATCGAAAGCGACCTGCAAACCAAGCTTCTGCAGGTATACGAACTCCTGACCAAGAGGCTCGTTAAGTTCGTCGAGATGCACGGCTATGTGGCTTATCGCGCCGTTGAGGACAGCCAGTTCGCCTTCGAGGGCCGGGCCGTCCTCGAGCAGTTGTCCCGCCACTCTCCCTCTCCAGACTTCGCCTTCGCCGGTGTGTTCGTAGTAGAGCGTAGCCCTGCGCAAGAACAGCGTGCCCGCGATCGGTAGGTCGGTCGCCAGATCAAGCTTCAGAGAGCTCAGTTCCAACCCAGATGCGGTCCTCAGCTTGAGGTCGACGTCTCCGCTGGCAACCAGGGACGCTGCACCTACGGTCGCATTGAGGCGTGCTTCCGCACCTCCAGGGATCAGCGCGACCTGAACCGTCCCGCTGACCGGCAGGCCCTTGATCGTCAGGCCAGTCGGTACCGGCAGAGGAAGTACGTGGTCGAAGTTCCAATGAAGCCGCCCGTGGTACACGTGCACGCTCCCAGCGTTCACGTCAACGTCGCCGCTGGCGGAAAGCGTCAGCGTTCTGGGGTCTAAGGTGAGTCCACTGGGGTCGTCAGAGGCGAGTTCCAATCCATTGACGTGGACGCTGCCACTCGCCTTCAGGAGCCCGCTGGGCGATTTGTGGAAGCATTCCGCTTCAACGGTGATGCCGTGCGGTAGGGTCGCAGCGTGGTCCGGACAACGTGAAGATGGCGGCGCAGCAGGCGTGGTGGTGACCGACGGTGGGGACGAATCGGGAGGCCCCGTCAGAAGCGGCTGAGGCGAGGAGATCGAAAAAGAATATCCCACGGGTGGTTCGGGTTCGTACCCCACGACGTCGCTGAAGTCGACCTTGAGATAGTACTTCCCGCTGGCGGGAACCGAAAAGGCCAGTTCACCCGTCTGCTGCGGGTAGACATACTGTTCTGCATCCAGCGATTCTCCGCTTTCATTTTCGAGCCACAAAGCCACGGGGGTACCCGGTAGCCAGATTGGGCCGGTGACAGCGTTGGTGTTAGAAAAACGGACATGGATCTGCTGATTAGCCGCGGACGCATACAAATAGTAATAGTCACTATCGTTCTCGGTCTGCAGGCTGGCCGCGTAGGTCGTGTTCAGGGCGAGCGGTCCGAACGCCGTCCCTGTGCTCTCATCACTCCGTCCCGGATAGTCAGCTTGCGAGAGTGTCGGCTGCACGGCCAGCGCCGCAAGCGAAGCTATGACCACAAAACAGGTTCGCGCTGCCAGACGGTAGATGTAGGAGTCGTTCATCCCGTTCGCGATCTATGACTCGAGTGTCGGTGAGATGGGTCTCCGGCGCAGGAACCTTGCGAGGGGTGTCGCCAACCACTAGAGTCGACTTGAATTCAAGGACGTGGCGTGGCCGAATTGGCGCCGTGCACCTACCCCTCACGGCTGTTGCGATGTCCCGCCCCCCTAGAGCACGTGTACCCTTTCATCCGCGACATCGAGCAACCCCGCTTACGCGTCAACACGACTAGGCAGAGTTCCGCACGTGCCCCTGATCGCAGCTCTTAGACTGGACCGTGATTGACCGGCGTCGGACGTAGTGTTCTGAAACTTGCCCTCAGTCGGGGATCCTGTATGGCCACCTGGTCGTATATGCGCTACCTCACTCAAGGTGTGAGCGAGATCCGCCGAGCGATTGCACATGATGTCGAGTCCAGATAGCCGGCTTCCAGCGAAGGGGATTGAACCAGTAAGGCGCCTCCTGGCAACGCTCAGCGCGACGACACTACTAACCACGCTCTGCTTGCTGATGGTCACCGCGCAGGCCCAAGCCGCGGGGCGATGCGAGTCTGCGAGGCTACCATCGCAGGCGCGTGCCGAACTTGAAGTCGCTTTCCGACGCGCCGCGCGTCTTCCTGGCGGCTTTCGGCTGGGAGACACCGCCGCAATTCACTACGGAACCTGCGGCGGCACTCGCTACGGATTCGCCGAATTCAGTCCCGCACGCGGCCAGACGATCACCGAAGCGCAGGCCATCGGCCTGCAGGATCACTCGTTCCTGTACGTACGAGTCTCTGGCGCTGCGTGGCGCGATCTCCCATTGCAGAGACTCTGCGCTCCCGGGCCACTTCCGCCAGCACTGGCAGCACAGTGGCATCTGTCCTTCCTCTGCGCCTCATAGCGCGGCGCACGCAGAGTCCAACCGCGCTGAAACCGGACGAGGCATAGTCGCACTTCGCGGGCGCCGGCGCCCGGCGAGGAGGCCTAGCCTACGTCCTGAAACGACGTCCCGGAGGCGCTCGCCGGCCCCACCTGGCGAAGGGCTTCGAGCGGACGCCTTCGGTGGCGACGGACGAGGGTCAAGAGCGGGGAGACCTCACCGTGACGCCCGCATGGAGGCCGGGCCGCGTCTCAAGCGCCGCGGCGTCATCTATTTCGCGGTCGTCCTGGGTCGCGGCGAGTCCGCAGGACGGCGCGTCGAAACAGCAGTCCGCTCGGCTCCTGTAGAGGTGAGACACGGCGTGCGCGGTTGGTAGCCGAACGTGATGGTCGCCAAGCCCAGTCGCCGTGCGTAGGCGTTTGGGTACGCTTCGGCGCATGGAGCTGCAGCGGCGCATTGCCGAGGGGAATGGTGAGTTCTTGCTCTTCGCGCTGACGCCGCCGCGCCTGACGACCGAACCGCAGGAGGCCCGTCAGATCGCCGCAAAGACGCTCGAGCGACTGCGCCCGGTGTGCATCGACGGTCTCGTGCTCTACGACATTGATGATGAGAGCGACCGCAATCCCGAGGAGCGCCCGTTTCCGTTCCTGCCCACGATGGACCCCGCCGACTACCTCGCTCGCGATCTCGTCGGCTTGGAAGTCCCTGCCATCGTGTACCGGGCCGTCAGCAAGTACCCAGAGCAACGTCTTCGCTCGTGGCTCAGCGAACAATCCCCGAAGCAGGCGCTGTCGGTGTTCGTCGGTGCGTCCTCTCGTGATAAGGCGGTAGCAACCTCTCTGCGGCGGGCCTACGAACTCAGGAGCGAGGTGCGCCCGGATCTCCTGCTCGGAGGTGTCGCGATCCCAGAGCGGCACGCGCGGGGGCACGGGGAGCACCTGCGCCTGCTGGCGAAGCAGGCCGCAGGCTGCTCGTTCTTTGTCACCCAGATCGTCTATGACGTCAACGCCGCGAAGAACTTGGTCTCCGACTATCACTACGAGTGCGCGGCCCGTGACCTCAAACCGGCACCGATCGTGTTCACATTCTCGGTCTGCGGCTCGGTGAAGACACTGGAGTTCGTTCAGTGGCTCGGAGTCGATGTGCCGCGCTGGATCGAGAACGAACTGCGCCACGCGGATGACACGCTCGACGCGTCCTATGATCAAGCCGTCGCTACGGCCGTCGAGCTGATCGCGTTCTGCCGGCGGGTCGGTGTTCCATTCGGGCTCAGCGTCGAGAGCGTCTCGATCCGCCAAGTCGAGATCGACGCCTCCATCCGCCTCGCAACCAGGCTACAAGCAGAGCTACGTCGGTAGTCCGCACGACCTCACCGCAGAAGCGCAAGACGTCGTCGTGCCAGCGCCGAGATCTCGCAAGTCGCCCGGACCGGTCGTCAAGGGAACTCATCTGCAACCCCAGGCCGCCGCCCCGGCGTGATGCGGTGTGCCGTGCCGCGGCCGTCGACTCGGGGCCGTGTGCTGCCGGAGCCGGCCCCATGCGCGGCTCGGCGCCAAGGGCCAGGTGCGGGTTGGCCCAGCACCGGGTAGTAGGTAGGCTTGCGTGGCTTCAGGGAACAGCGATCGGCACGGCTCGGTGCTGGGCGTAGGGGACGTCGCTTGACACGCACCCGAGAAGCGGCACGGGGTCGGTGGAGTCCAGACAGACCCCTTCACAACGGATTGGATGGGAGGAGCGATGTCGATGAGGAGCACGATCTCGGGGGCTCTGGCAGTCCTCGCCGCCTCTGCAGCGGCGGCCGCTGTCGCAGCAACCGCCGCGGCGTCGCCGGGTTTACCGGCGACTTGGCCGCCAGCAACGCACCCGGTGCCGAGCGGGCAGGCGAGCGCCCCCACGGCCAACCTCGCCGGGCCCTGGAAGCCACTGACGCACAAGCCCTCGTTCGAAACCGGGACGATGCTCCTGCAGAGCGACGGCACCGTGCTTGTCCATGTCGAGACCGGCGAAGCCGGCGGAACGACGGAATGGTGGCGGCTGACGCCGGACGCGAAAGGTGAATACGTCGACGGGACGTGGAGCAAGGTCGCCTCGATGCCGGGCGGCTATGACCCGCTCTATTTCGCTTCCGCGATCCTGCCCGACGGCCAGATGATCGTCGAGGGCGGCGAGTATCTGGGCGGTACGCCGACGTGGACGAACGAGGGCGCGATCTTCAATCCCGTGTCCGGCACCTGGCGCCGTGTCGCACCGCCTGAAGGCTGGACGAACATCGGCGACGCCGAGAGCGACGTGCTCGCGAACGGGACGTTCATGCTGGCACAGGCGTGCAGCGAATGCCTTTCCGCGGAACCGAAAGCCAGCACCAAGATCGCGCTCTTCAACCAGAGCAACCTGGGCTGGCTCACGTTCTCACCGCCGGGCAAGATCGACCCCAACGATGAGGAGGGCTGGACACTCATGCCCAGCGGCGACCTGCTTACCGTCGACACGTGGCTTACGCCGAGCACGGAGCTGTTCGACCCGGCGACGACCAGCTGGTCGTTTGCAGGCGACACCGTTGTCTCACCGGTGGACAGCGGCGTGGCGGAGATCGGTCCGCAGGTTGGGATGCCGAGCGGCAACGTATTCGTGGTCGGAGCCGGCTCGGCCGACGAAGCCGACTCGTACCCGACGTGTCTGGCGCACAAGCCCGCGGCTGACGCTCTCTACGATTACGCCGCGGCCAAGTGGGTGAAGGCGCCGTCCATCCCGACGATCGAAGGCACCCAGTACAGCAGCGCTGACGGACCGGGCACGATCCTGCCGGATGGCAACGTGCTGTTCGACGCCAGCCCCTGCTATGGCGACCCGCCGCTCGTGTTTTACGAATACGAACCGTCGACGAACAAGCTGACGCCGGTGGGAGACGTGGCCGACGCAGCGGGAGACGCGACGTATTTCACTCGACTGCTGGCGCTGCCCAACGGTCAGATCCTGTTCGGTGATAGCGGGCGACCGGAGGTCTACACCGCGGGCGGCACGGCAAATCCCGCGTGGGCGCCGGTCGTCCGTTCGCTCAGCGCGACCACCCTCAGGCCGGGCCAGACGGCCACTCTGTCGGGTCTGCAGCTCTCGGGCGTGGACCAGGGCGCCGCCTATGGCGACGACGTCCAGGACCACACCAACTTCCCGTTGGTGCGGATCACCGACACGAAGACGGGCGTGGTCACCTATGCCCGAACGAGCAACTGGACCTCGGCGTCGGTCGCTCCGGGGATGTCCTCGTCGACCGAATTCACGGTGGCAAAGACGACCCCAGCGGGCCCGAGCACGCTGACCGTGGTTGCGAACGGGATCGCCTCTGCGCCGGTGCCGGTGACAATCAAATAGGCATAGAGCGCGCGTCGCCCAGGCCGGGCTCCTCTTCGCACGGCCCGGGCGACGCGCCAGACTTCTCATCCTCCCACTCGGTCGACGGGCCCTAACCGGGGTCGACCGCGGCCGCGATCCAGACCGACGACGCACAGCCGACTATCGAACGTCCGGCCGCCGCCGGCGTCCGTAGGGCTGCCAGGCGATCATCGCGGAATCGCGCGAAGGCTCTGCCTTTGGCGGTGGGAACTACACCGGACGCATTATTCTCGTCGGTCCGCACGACCCGTACGCCATTGGGCTTGATGGCGGCGGCTTCCGCTCTTTGGCGAAAGCAGCACTCTCGCTTGGTGGCCTTCACATATCACGAGCGGCCGACTGCGCCGCAGAAGCCCGACCGGGGAGTACAGGGTGGGCCTCTGAGCGACGCGCTGGCTGGCATCAGGCGCTCCCCCGATCATGGCATCGGACACGTTTCGGGGAGACGCCTCTCGGCGCTGACCGACTCGAAGCCAGTCTCGGGACGTTTGCAACAGCTAAATCCAGGTTCGACTCTTGGCGGGGACATTGACAAGAAGGGGCTGCATTTAGCGCTGTTGCTGCCTAGCGGAGCTACCGCCCGACAGACACTGCTCGGGCTCACCGTCTTTCGGGCGGTGAATCCGCAGGACTTCGTTCTCGATGCCCTGCATCGCCGTGATCCACTCGGGTGCGGGTCCGGCTCCGCGTGCCTGCTCTCGTCGCGGGAAGCTATCCCCCAACTTCCGTCACGCTTTCCGGCGTGATCAGGAAGCCTTTCCCCGTCGAGGTGACGGTGCATTCGACGCCCGGTTCGAGCACCTTGCAGGTGAAGGCACCAACCGTCACCACCTTGCCCGGCGAGTAGGTCGGCACAATGCCGGCGTTGCCGAGATCACAGCTCGATGCCGACCCAGAGCAGGTCGCAACCTGCCCGTTGAGTTGAAGCGTAGCCGTCTGCGCAAAGACTTCGCCGCCTTCGGACGGAAGTCGCGCGCTCTCGCAAAAAACAAGGTTGGAGTCGGCCGGACGGCCAGGTTCGTCATGCATTTCGCAGTTGAGACCATGTCCTGCGAGGAAACCCACAGCGGTCGGAGCGGGCGCGGGCTGCTTCGCGGGTTCGAGTATGTAGACGCCGGGGGAGGAACCGTGAGGGTGGCCGAGGCATAAGTGCTGATCGGACGCCGGCTGGGCGGGAATCGTCAGCGTGAAACAACGGTATACCTCGTGACCTTGGAATCGTCCCGGGTTCGACAGCGTCACGTGGGCCACCGTCTTGATCCGCTTGCCGCTCGCGACGTCCGGGATGTCGTTACTAGCGCTGCTTATTCCCGTCGCTCGCGTGGAACTTAAGCCCCAGCCAGTCCAGCGCAGACGTTCGAGGACCCACGAGCCGTCCTGGAACAACAGGAACCCCTTCGGGCGGATCACGAGCGGGTTTTGCTTGTTGATCGCCTGGGCCGTGTTGGAGAAAAAATAAATAGGCCGAGGAAGCCTGCTCTCCGCTACGGCCGGAAGGAGAAACGCGATGGCAGCGACCAAGGTAGCGCAAGGAGCCTTCAATCCCGGCCCAAGCTTGCCGCTTACACGTCGGTGTCGCACGCGGTCTCCCTTAGTCGTCGGGTTGTCGGAAGTGCTAGAGCTTCGGTGTCGGGTAGCGGCTTTTGCTTTTCGGCACGCACGTGTGGTAGGTCCGCGTTCCAGTCACCGATTGCCCGTTGCTCGCCTTGGCGGTGATCGTGAGCACGAACGTGCCTTTGGGCAGGCCCACAAGGTTCACCAGCGCCGTGATGTGGGAGCGCCCCAAGGTCTTTATGTGCTTGCGGTTGATCTTGATGATCGCGCTGACCCAGGTGATCCCGGGCAGCGTCCGCACGTGAATCGTGAACTTGCGCCGGCTCACGCACTGCTTGGCGGACGGGAGGCTGAACGCGGCGACCGGGGAGATCGCCTTGGGTATCGCCCTGGGTTTCGGGGCCACTGTGAACGACTGGGCTACCTGAGGGGCGCTCATATAGTCCACATTGCCTGCCTGATTCGCGTCGATCGTGCAGGTGCCCGGGCCGGTGAAGCTGACAGTCGCACCCGAGATGGCGCACACCGTGGGGGCTCCCGAAGAGAACATCACCGGGTTCCTCGAGGCGCCGCCGATCGCGGCAACGGTGTAGCTAACTCCGCCGACGGTCGCCGAGGAGGGCGCCGTCGAGGTGAATATGATCTGTTGCGCCCCGAGGACCGTGTAGCTGACGGATGCCGTGTCGGTCTGGCCGTCTTTGCTTTTCGCGGTCACCGTGTAGGTGTGCAGCCCCGGGGTCGAGGTCTCAAGCGCGCCTGAGGTGCCAGACCCGCCGAGGGAGTCCGTGCATGATTCGATCCCCGGGCCGTATTCGCCTTCCGTGCACGAGAACTGCGTCGCGACGGGCGCGCCCTGCGCGTACGTCGCGCCGCTCCGTGGAGATTCGATCGCCGCTTTCGGTGGAGCCGCGACATGTCTGGTGAAGACCACACAGAAGATGCCACTACATTTGCTGCCGTACGAGCCTGTCAGCCTTTCGCCTTCGAGGACAAGTTCCAGCGGCACCCATTCTGCGAAGGCGCAGGTGGAGGTGTCGTACAGGCCGCCTACGCCGGAGTATTTGTCGTTCGCAGTTTCGGAGATACCTCTGGCTATGGCGGTGCCAGGCGGCAGAAAGCAAGACGAGCCGGCGGGCTGCAACGGTTCGGTGGCTGTGATGGTAAACATGCCGCCCGATTCCGCGATGTCGACAACGGTCGTATTCCCATACGTGACATGCCATTCTCCGGTCACCGGGTTGCTGCCGAACGCCGGAGTGGTTACAAGCGCAGCGCAGACCGCGACCAACCCTACGACGCCCAGCACGACCTTGCGCGGTAGCTTCCAGCCCATCCCCCGGCCCCCCTTTGATAGTCCCGCGGCATTAGGCAACAAGAAACCCGCGCCGCGAGAGGGTAGCGTACCCTAAGCCCCAGCATCCCCGCGCCCCGAACAGGGGCCGAGCGCTTCTCTGCTGCAGGCCGACAAAGGCGAGATGACGGCAACGGATGCCCCGCTCACTCATCGCGCTAGAGCCTCTTCGGCGCTGGCCCGGTTCTGCTCTGCACCCAGGACGAGGCGTGACCTTCCTCGCGATCGACACTGTCGAGCAAACGAGGTTGCAGGAGTGCGGAGGAAGGAGGCCGCAACGGTCCTCAGAGAGAGTGCGCCAGACGGTGGCGCCCGCACGCGACTCGCTGGAACAGGCTGTGGCGCCTGCTTCGCGTCGGCGAGCGACAGTCATCGTTGCCGCCGACTTTGTGACGCTTAGGACGAGGAGCGATTGGCCTCGCGCCGGCTCGGCGCATTACTGCTTCGCCCAACAGAGCGGTAGCGCCGGGGGTGGCCCGTGCCCGTAGGCACAGGCCACAAGTCGCTGTGTGTCTGCTCTACGGTTCGGTGTAGAGGTCTTCCGGCGCGTTGCCGGTGACGGTGCCGCCGGCTTCTTTGAGTGTGGCTCCAACTCGGTCGTAGATACCGCCGCCGAGTACGGGTGGCTTCGTTCATTGTGATCATCGTCTTGCGGTTAAGCGTCAGGGTGCCGGAGTTAAAGATCCCGCCGCCGTCCGCCGCGGTGTTTTCGCTCACGGTCGTCTTGCTGAGCGTCAGTTCGGCATAGGCGTTGTCGATCCCCGCAGGCTCTGCGCGGCCAATCTCTTCAACGCTTCATGACCGAGGGGTTTGGGGTCGATGCGGAGATAGCGCGCGAGATCTGGAGCGCCCGTCAGATCATGCAAGGCGCGAGACACTTCGACTCCGCAATCATGGACAGGCTGGACGCCCTGTCCCAAGTGCTTCGGGCGGTCATAAATAGCGCGTTAAAGGACGCCCAGGGCATTCCGTCGGCTTCGCCCCCACTCGTCGCTCCTGGAGGGCTATCGGTCGGACCGCACATGGCTGTTGGCGGCACGTCGGCAATCGACGCCGACGACCTGACGCCACTCTAGGGCTCAGAAGGCAAGCCCACGTGAGCCTGCGACTGTACACAACCGTTGGGTTCTGTACGCCCCAAACTTCTCAGCCACACCTAACGCCGCCCCGGCCGACTACACGCCCGGTTCGTCAGGACACCCACACATCCAAGGGGGTCCCTTTTTCAACCGGCGAAAGGTGGAGACTTTTCAACCGGCCTTGACAACTGATCCTCTGGTCTCCCGGATCGCAGCGACCCTCGATGGCTCTGATCGTGACGGGTGCCGGGGGTGTCCAGGCGCCCGAAATGGCTGTTATGGCGCAACCCAAGAATTGTCAAGGCCGGTTGCAGCGGGGGTTCCGAGGCGTTACATTCACGGTCGTTGGGCGCGGGGCGCGCGTTGTGAGCGCGAGTTCAAGCCCGCGAAAGCAGACGCTCGAGATGGGGGGAATCAGATGTTGCGTGGAGTCTTGGCCAGACGTGAGCTCGCCGTTCTCGTGGCCGTGGCGTCGGGGTGTTTCGGGTGTCTGGCGGTTGCTATGGCTGGCGCCTCCCCGGGCTATGCCGCCTCGCGCGGAGCCGAGGAGCAGGGCAAATCGCCCGCTGCCGGTGGCGCCCACTCAGCCGCCGTGGACCGAATTCCGCCGGTCCCGCCGCGTCGAGCGGCTGTCAAGCCACTGGCAAGCTCAGGTTGGCTGACGCTGACCAACCCCCCGCCGTTCTCCCCAGGAGAGATGTTCCAGCTGACCGACGGCCAGGTGCTTGTGCAGGAAGAGAGCTCGTCCAACGCGGCCGGCACGAGCAACTGGTGGGTGCTCACCCCGGACAGTTCCGGTAGCTACCAGAACGGCACCTGGTCACAGGTGGAATCGATGTCAGCGGGCTATGCGCCGCAGTACTACGCCTCCGCGGTGCTCCCCGATGGACGCCTCGTGATCGAGGGCGGAGAGTACAACGGCACGAACACCCCTGAATGGACGAACCAGGGCGCCATCTACGACCCCGTGGCCAACACGTGGACCGCGATCGAACCGCCGGAAGGCGGGCTCGGCGAATGGGAAAGGATCGGCGACGCGCCCAGCTCGGTGCTCGCCAACGGCCAGTTCATGTTCGGGGCGTCCGGGTACTCCGGCACCACGGCACAGGCGATACTCGATGCCGGCACCCTGACTTGGGCAGGAACGGGTGCCGGCAAGGCCGACGGCAACGGCGAGGAGGGCTGGTCGCTGCTCCCGAACGGAGAAGTCCTCACGGTTGACACGCAGGACACGCCCAACACCGAGCTGTATGACCCTGCGAGCGGCACTTGGCAAGGCGCCGGCGATACGCCGGCGAACCTCGCAGACAGCGAAGGCGAGGTGGGTCCGCAGGTCCTGATGCCGAATGGCTCTGTGCTGGCGACGGGCGCCTCCGGCGCCAACGCGCTCTACAACACCTCAACACAGACTTGGAGCGCCGCCCCGAGCTTCCCCGTGATCGACGGCCAGCAATACGACATCGCCGACGGTCCGGCGGGGGTTCTCCCCGACGGCAACGTGCTGCTCGACGCCAGCCCCGGCCTTTACAGCACGCCAGTCCAGTTCTTCCTTTACAACGCCAAAACCCGCAAACTCACGAAGGCCCCGAATCCCCCAAACGCCGCCAACACCTCGTCCTACTACGGATTCATGCTGATGCTGCCCAACGGCCAGCTGATGTACAACGATCGGTTTGGCGACATGGTCATCTACACGGCTGGTGGCAAAGCTCAGAAAGCCTGGGCTCCGGCCGTGACGTCCGTTCCGAAAGCCCTGACGGCTGGGAGCAGCTACACCCTCTCGGGCACGCAGCTGAACGGCCTCACCCAGGACACGGCCTACGGTGACGACTATCAGGACGCGACCAACTACCCGCTCGTGCGCATCACCAACAACGCCAGCAAACAGGTCGTGTACGCGCGCACGTCCGGGATGACGAGCATGTCTGTGACCCCGGGTCAGAGCTCGTCGGTTCAGTTCACCGTGCCTGCGGCGATCGGCAGCGGCGCCTCGACCCTCGTCGTCGTTGCCAACGGCATTCCGTCGGCCAAGGTGAAGGTGACGATCACGGGCTGACGGAAGCGGACATATCTAGCCAGGCCCGGCGCGGCGACTGTCTCCAGGGAGCGCGTTCGAGCCAGCAGCCTCGCGGCAGGTCAGCGGGACGCCCGCTCGTCGTCGCCAAGCAGCCGTCTTAGTGCCGCCCGGCAGACTTGTGCTTTTCCACGATGGCGGACTGGCTTCGCGGCGAAGGCGACATCAACGCACGAACTCATTTGCAACGTCGAGTAGCCGCTTGGGCGTGATGTGGTGTGCCTAGCCGCGCCGTCGACTTGGGGCGTGTGCTGGTGTCGGGACCCGGACGCGTTGAGGTCCGCGCGCTCGAGTGCGCCACAGTTGCCCTACGTTTGTTCCCCGAGCGCATGTTCGCGCCGAGACGCACGCCGATCCCGTGCGCCGCGCCTGGTGAGTGAGCGATGAACGGACGCGGCGAGACGCCCTGACCACGCAATCAGTCGTACGTGTAGCGGGACTCCGCGCATTTCCAGGCTTTGCTCGTATCGGGGAGACAGGATTTGAACCTGCGACCGCCCGGCCCCCAGCCGGGTGCGCTACCAGACTGCGCCACTCCCCGTGGCTTTCAAGCGGGCGACGGGAATCGAACCCGCCCTAGAAGCTTGGAAGGCTTCTGTGCAGCCACAACACTTCGCCCGCACGCCCATCGAGCATGTTACCGGCGTGTCCATCCGGCCGCGGGCGCCAGGCGATCAGGCTGGTGTCGATCCGGGGGCCCGGCGCTCCTCGACGGGCACCTCGCCCGAGTCGCTCGCCATACCCGCGGGGGGCCACGGCCCGAACCAGTTGTCGCGGGCTCCGTCGAGGGTGACGGTCGAGCCGTTCAGCGCCCTGCCCAGCGGAGTCGCGAGCAGCGCGACGAGCCAGGCGTGCTCCTGGACCGTGCCGAGGCGCTGAAGCGGAGCGGCCTGTGACATCCCGGCTCTCACGCTCGCCGGGTACTTGACCATCACCTCGGTGTCGAAGTGGCCGGCGGCGACAGCGCTGACGGCCACGTTCGCGTGCTCCCAGCGCTGCGCAAGCTCACGTGTCAGTGCCTCCACTGTCGCCCGTGCCGCGCCGGAGTGCGCCATACCCGGCATTCCGTGGTGTGGCGAGAGCGTGACGTTGACCACCGTCCCGGCCCCGGCCTCCTCGAACGCCAGATCGAACGCCGCCTCCGCCATGTTGAGCATGCCTTCGACGTTCAGACGCCACACCGCGCGCCACCCCTTGGCGGCGATGAGCTCAGCGGGGCTGAAGAACTGTCCGCCGGCGTTGTTCACGAGGACATCGAGTCGCCCGCTGCGCTCCAGCACGCCGGCGAGCAGCGCTCGCGCGTCCTCGGGGTCGCGGATGTCTGCCGAGATCCAGCTGACAAGCGCCGGGTCCTCGAGCCCCGCAGCCCCGGCGATCTCGGTGACCGCCGCCTCCAGCACCTCGGCGCGCCTTCCGGCGATCGTGACCTGCGCCCCGCACCTGGCGAGCTCGACGGCCGTCGCCTTGCCGAGTCCTGTGCCGCCCCCTGTCACCAGGGCCGCGCGGCCCTGCAGGACGCCGGGCGCGAACACCTGGGATGGGATCGGGGTCACGTTCATCGCGGCGATCATAGGCCGATATGCGTCGTTCGGGGCACCCGGGGCGCAGTCCGTCCCCGAACAGAGTTAGGGTTTGCGCGTGTCCCACAGACCGCTGGTCTTAGCGACGGTACTCGCCGTCGGCGATTACCTGCTGTGGAACTGGTCGCTGAACACCAGCCACGACGCGATCGCGCTCGTGGCCGGTCTGACGCTGCCCCCGCTGGTCGTCGTGTTCCTCTGGCTCGCGGCGCTCAGCGCTGCTCGCCTGGTGGCATCCACCGCGATCCGTCCGGGCGCACGAAGGCGCCGGGCCGCCGCGACGGCCGATGCGCTGGAGAGCGAGCGCGAACCCACCGCCGCCGCAGGCGAGGGCGTGGCCCGCTCTTCCTCCGACTCAGCCTCGCGCAGGATGGCCGCTTGAGCGCGCGCCCGCGTATCTCTTGAGCGGCGGCGCGCGGAGGCTGCTCCCGAGGTCGCGGCGCAACCGCGCCGTGGCGGGCGGCGCGGTGCTCCTGATCATCGCCGGCGTCGCCCTCGCCGGATACCTCTACGAGAAGAACCGCACGGGGAGCATCTATCACCCGCATGCGCGCTTCATCGCGCAGCCCACACCGGCGCGTCCCTCGCGAGGGCCGGCCCGGTTTGCATGGCCGCTGTACGGCTACACCAAGAACCACACGCGCTTCTTCCCGGCGAACCTGCGTCCTCCGTTCAAGGTCCTGTGGCACTACAACAACGGCGGCGCGCTGCTCGAGTTCCCGCCCGTCATCTACGGGGAACGCATCTTCCAGCTCGCGGACGACGCGACGCTCACCGCGATCAACAAGCACACAGGCCACCTGCTGTGGTCGAAAACCCTCGGCAGGCTGTCGGCATCCTCCCCCGCGGTGGACTCGAGCACCGTGTACGTGACGATCCTGTCGACCGGCGACTCCGCGCACCCTGGGCGCGTCGTCGCTCTGAACACCGCGACCGGCGCGATCCGCTGGTCCCGCGGGCTCCCGGCTCCCAGTGAGTCCTCCCCCCTGCTCGACCGTGGCCGGCTGTACTTCGGGTCGCAGTCCGGGCTCGTGTTCGCCCTGAATGCCTCGAACGGCCACGTCATCTGGACCTATACCGCGGCAGGAGCGGTCAAGGCGAGCCCCAGCCTGTCGGACGGCTTGCTGTACTTCGGCGACTACTCCGGACATGTGCAGGCCATTGCCGAGCAGACGGGCCAGCGGAGGTGGGTGAGCTCATCCGAAGGCGCGCTCTTCGGCAGTGGGACGTTCTATTCCACGTCCGCGGTGATGTACGGCCGCGTTTACCTCGGCAACACGGACGGGCGTGTCTACGCATACGACGCTGGAACCGGCAAACTCGACTGGGCGGTCCAGACGGGCGCGTATGTCTACGCCTCGCCCGCGATCACGAACGCACCGGGTCTCGGGCCGACCATCTACGTGGGGTCCTACTCGGGGACGTTCTACGCGATCAACGCGCGGTCCGGGCACGTGAGCTGGACATTCGACGCCCGTGGGCGGATCTCGGGTTCCGCCACGATCGTCGGAGACATCGTGTACTTCGCGGACCTCGGCAAGCACTACACCTACGGTCTTGGCATCTCGACCGGCAGGGTCCTCTTCCAGGCTCAGACGGGGGCGTTCGACCCGGTCATCAGCGACGGTGAACGCCTCTACCTGACGGGTATCACGAGCCTCTTCTCGCTCGCACCCGGCTAGCTTTCGCGGTCGCGTCAGCCGATCCTCACCTCACGACGCCCTGCGCTGGCATGTCGCGCCGGCGCCGAGGGCACGCGAGAGCGAGAAGCGCGCGGAGACGACGTACACCCCGGGACCGTCCACGCTCACACGGGTCCACCCTCCGGGAGCGCTCCCCACACACCCGCTCCCCTGCGTGAGCGTCATGTAACGCGTGTAATGGACGCGCACGAGGAAGCTGCCCGCTCCGGTTGCGCGCAGCGCGAACGAGTCGTGCCCCATGGCCGCGAGGCGCCCGGGTCCTGTCGCGATCGGGGTTGCGCCGATGACCCTGAACACGCGCCAGTGGGCGCTCGTGTAGATCTCGCGCAGATATGGCAGCCCCGCGCGGATCAGATCGCCCTCCCTCGCGCTCGACGGGTCGAGGGGTACATCAGGGAGCGCGACCAGCGCGACCGCCTGTTCGTCGAGCCAGCGGCGGTATGAGGACGCAGTGAGACCGTGGCTCAGGAGCGCCCTGTCGTAGCGCATCTCCAGCTGCTTCTCCCAGCCGCGTGCGAGCGAGACGCTGGGCGCCAGCAGCGCGGCCTCCCAGTGCGAGCGCGTGAGCGGCACCTCGATCCGCAGAGGACCCGGCTGCGTGGCGATGAAGCGCTCGAGCGGAACGTAGTACGCGGCGCTCGTCGCGGGGCTGGCGGAGACGGCCGCGGTCTCACGGACGGGTCCCCACAGCACCCATACCCCCGCGGCGCACAGGGCGAGAGCGGCTATCAGGGCCCCGCGGGCGGCGCGCGCCCCTGTCTGCTCGCGCTCGGCGGCGAGCGCACACAGAAGGAGCGGGCCGGCGAGCAGCACGCCGAGGCGCTCGATGTTGCTGCCGACCGGCGTGTGCACCAGCAGGCATGCCGCGCACGCGAGCAGATAGAGCACGCCGCCGATGCGCAGCAGGCGCTCGCGGGCCGGGAGCGCCCACAGGAACAGGAGCATGACGACCGCGGTCGCCGCGAACGAGGTGATCGGGTAGGGCTCATAGCCGCCTTCCGGGAACAGCAGCGCGAGGACCACCACCAGCACACCTGCGGGCAGGGCGAGTACCAGCAGCGCCCGCACGGAGCGCTCGTGGAGCGAGAGCGCGAGCGCCGCCAGGCCGAGGAGAAGCGCCGCGACCGGGCTGGCGGCAGCGCATGCCAGCGAGAGCACGGACGCGAGGACCGGGCGTCCGCGGCCGAGCGCGAGGGCTGCGGCGAGAGCCACGCTGACCCCGAGCGCGAACGTCACCCGCCCCGCCCATACGTCTCCCACGGCGGCGACGGCGAAGAAGACCGCGCCCCAGCGCGCAGCCTTCCCGTACGCCCGGTCGGCCAGGCGCTCGAACAGCACGCACGAGAGGATCACCGCCGAGGCGCCGAGCACGCGGATCCCGAGCAGCGAGCCCAGCGGCGGGAAGATGAGGCTGTATGCCGGGAGGTGGTGGCCGGCGTACCAGTGCTCATCCCACACCACGAAGCCGAGTCTGCGGAAGAGGTCCACCCTGTACACCTGGCCCGCGAGGTCGGGCGTGCGCGGGTACAGGAGCACCCACAGCGCGGCCAGCAGGACACCGGCCGCGGGACCGGCGAATCGGGCGGCGGCGGGCCGTCCCGGCGGCAGCGCGGCGGGCTCGGCCGCGGTCTCCAGCGACCCCGGCCGCGGCGGCCCCGCGATGCCCGGCGGCAGAGGGGTGGCTGCGCTCTTCATCGGCAACCAAAGATAATGACCGGGATGAGGGCCGCGACAGCCACCACCCGTCCCGGCCGGTTCGTGCGACTGCTCATGCTCGCGGGCGCGGCATGTGCCGCCCTGGTGATGAGCGGCTGCTCGACCGGCAATCCGCAGCCGATCTCCGCGAGCGCGCTCGCGGAAGCCCAGACATTCCCGTATTTCAAGATCTACTGGGTCGGGCACACCTTCTTCGGTTACCACCTCGGGGCCACCGACGGACTGCGCAGCTACATCAGCTCGACGGGCGAGAGCCTGTACTACGGCGACTGCGTGCAGAGCAAGGGCATCTTCGGGACCGGCACCTGCAAACTGCCGTTGCAGGTCACGACGGTCATCTACCACCTGCATTCCAACGAACCGCTCGGGCCCCAGGAAAACGTCCTGCTGCGAGGCGTGCCCGCGACGATCTACGAAGGCGGCCGCTCGATCGAGCTCTACACCGGCCAGGTCGCGATCGACGTCTACTCCGACACGGCGCAGCACGCGCTCGCGGCGGTGACCCGGCTCAGGCCGGTCAACGCGCCCGGCAGCGCCCTGTCCCCCCTGCCGCTGCCGATCTACTGCCCGGGCCTGTCGGGTTCCGTGCCCGCGGGCGTGGCGAAGGTGATGGCCCACCTGCCCGGCAGGGCGTGTCAGGTCACGGCTGCGCGCCACGCATTCGACGAATCACTGAAGCACTGACGTCAGCCCGTGGCCTGTGACGCTGCGGGCTGACCGATTTCGTGACGCAGGCGAAGGAACGCGAGGGAGCCGATGAGGGCCGGCACCCACAGGGAGATCGCGCGGTAGATGACCACCGCGGCCAGGACCGCGGAGGCAGGACGCGCACCGAACAGGAGCAGCATCCCGACGAGGCCGCCTTCGACGGCGATGAAGCCCGCGGGGACCGGCACGGAGTTCGCGAGCATCCCGACGAGGTACGCCATCGCGACCACCCAGAACGAGGGCGCATGGCCGACGGCCGACAGGCACGCGTACAGAACGAGGTTGTCGCAGGCCCAGTACAGGAGCGCGCCGAGCAGTCTCTTGTCGTGGGCTCTCAGCAGCCGCAGCGCGTCGTAGACGCCTTCTCCCAGCGCCGTCATCGCCACGGCCGTGGCGCTCCCGGCGCGCCTGCTTTCGGCGCCTACCCGCCTCGCCCACGTCGCCAGGGCGAGCGTCCCGGCGATGACCGCGATGCCGGCCACTGCCGGGAGCAGCGTCAGAAGCGGGTTGCTCGAGCCTGGGATCAACCCGAGCCACATCGGGATCCCGATCACGACGACGGCGGCGACGTTGACCGAGCTCGCCAGGACGAACAGCAGGACCGAGCGCCGTGCCACCATCGCGGTCGAGAAGCCGCGGCTCTTCAGGACCCATGCCCCGAGCGCGATGCCGGCTATGCCGCTCGCGGAGACGACGGAGTTGACGGCGAGCTCCGAGAGCGACAGGCGGACGGCGAGCCGCCGGCCGATCCCGTCGAACACGAGCGAGAACAACACCACGTAGCCGGCGCACGAGCCGAGCTCGAGGCCGATGCCCGCGAGGATCCATGTGCCGCCGGCGTCCGAGATCCTGTCCACCGCCGCCCGCAGGCTCGGCACGGCGAACAGCAGCGCCACGATCATCGCGAAGAAGATCGTCAGGCTTATCAGGCCGTTGCGCAGCCTGCGCGAGTTGGCCGCGAGAGCGTCGTCGCGCTCGTCGGGATCCTCCTGCGGGCTCTCGCGGTCCATGTCAGCCATTCTTGTCGCATTCTCACGCCGGGGCTCGCACGCTCTTCCCACGCTAGCCTGATATCTGCGATCGGCGGCGCCCGCAACGGGCCACCCCGTGCGCGTCACGATGAAGAATGGCTGAGCAAGCGCGAATACTCGTCGTCGACGACGAGCCTGCGGTGCAGAGCGCACTGGCACGCGCCCTGACGCTCGAGCGCTACGCGGTCGCGCAGGCGTCGGACGGCAGACAGGCGCTCGACCTTCTCGGGTCGGCCCGCTACGAGGCCGTGATCCTGGACATCGCGATGCCGCACGTCGACGGGCTGGAGGTGTGCCGTGTCCTTCGCGAGAGCGGCGACCGCACCCCTGTGCTGATGCTGACCGCCCGCGGGGAGGTGGACGACCGCGTCGCGGGCCTGGACGCCGGAGCCGACGACTACCTCGTCAAGCCTTTCGCTCTTCGCGAGCTGCTTGCGAGGGTGCGCGCGCTGCTGCGCCGCGCCGTCGACGCCGACGGGACCGATTCGATGCTCACGTTCGAGGACCTCACCCTGGACGTCCGCGCGCACGAGGCACGCCGGGGCGAGCGGACGCTGGCGCTCACACGGACCGAGTTCCTCCTGCTCGAGCTGTTCATGCGCCATCCGCGCCAGGTGCTCGCCCGCTCGGCGATCTTCGAGAGCGTCTGGGGCTATGACTTCGGAGCGAGCTCCAACTCGCTCGGCGTCTACATGGGGTACCTGCGCAGGAAGACCGAGCTCGGTGAGGAGCCGCGACTCCTGCACACGGTTCGCGGGGTCGGCTACGTACTGAGGACCGGCGCGTGAGCCTGCGCCGCAGGATCACCCTCGTATCGGCAGCGGCCGTCGCGATCGCCGTGGTGCTCGCTTCCGCTCTGACATACGCGCTCACCTCCAACCAGCTGCACAAGCAGGTCGATGCGCAGCTGATGAGCCGCGGCCAGGCGGCCACGAGGCTCGCCCACATCCTCGGGAAGAGAACCGCCGCCCTGAACGCCGACCATGGCCGGATCTCGCTCCCGGGGGTCGCACGGCTCGGCCGCCCCGGCTTCGCTCCATCCGAGAGCGGGCTGCTCGGCAGGTTGCCCGCGAGCCCGAGCCAGGTCCGCGGCTACCAGCAGCTCGTCGACGGCAGCGGAGCCGTGCTCGCGAGCTCGCCTCCGGGTACCCGGCTCCCCGTGGACGCTGCGACGCGATCCCTTGCGGCGCATGGCGGCAGCCCCGTCTACAGCGATGCCGACGTCAACGGCATACACCTGCGGGTGCTCGCAGTGGGTTTCGGGAGCGGCCGCGCCCTCCAGTTCGCGCTGCCACTCACCGAAGTCGACGGCCTCCTGAGCCGCCTTCGGCTGATCCTCGTGATCCTCGACATCGGCGGGATCGCACTGGCGGCGCTGCTCGGCCGCCTGGTCGCGGGCGCCGCGGTGCTGCCACTCAAGCGGCTCACGGGCGCCGTCGAGCACGTCACGCTGACAAGGGACCTGAGCGGCCGGATCCCACCTTCCGGGAACGACGAGCTCGGGCGCCTGGCCAGGAGCTTCAACGCGATGCTCGACGCGCTGGAGCATTCGATGACCGCCCTGGACGCGTCCGTGGACGCGCAGCGCCAGCTCGTCGCGGACGCCTCCCACGAGCTTCGGACCCCTGTCACGAGTCTGCGGACGAACATCGAGATCCTCGAGCAGGCGGGTCCTGCGATGGCCGAGGAGGACCACCGCCGGCTGCTCTCGGACGTGGTGGAGCAGCTCGAGGAGCTGACGCTGCTGATCAACGACCTGATCGACCTTGCACGCGGCGAGGAGCCGCGCGCCGACGTCGAGGAAACCCGGCTGGACCAGCTCGTGGTCGCCGTCGCAGAGCGCGCGGTACGACGCAGCCCGTCGAGCCACATCAAGGTCGAGGTCGCCCCCACCGTGCTGCTCGCCGTACCTGAGCGGCTCGAGCGTGCGATCGGCAACCTGCTCGACAACGCGATCAAGTTCAGCCCCGCCGGCAGCCCCGTCGAGATCGAGCTCAGAGGGCACGACCTGACCGTGCGCGACCACGGGCCCGGGATCGCCCCGGACGAGGTGCCGCACGTCTTCGACCGTTTCTACCGCGGGGCCGAGGCGCGCGGCCGGCCCGGCTCCGGTCTCGGCCTCGCGATCGTGAACCAGGTCGCCGGACAGCTCGGAGGCAGCGTGAGGGCCGAGTCCGCTCCGGGCGGCGGGACGATCATGCGCCTCACGCTGCCGGGAGCGGAGCCCCTCCCGCCCGATTCGCACGGGTACGTGGACGGCCATGCACAGGAGCTGGCCGGCCTCGCGGGCAGGACCCCGAGGAGCTGAGCGGTCCAGCTCTCAGCCGGCGTAGCGCCGCGCGGCCCTGTTCGCCGCCTCGCCGTACGAGCCGCCGAACAGCACGGCGTGAACGAGCAGCGGCAGCAGCTCGTAGAGCTCGACGCGGTCCGGCCATCCCTCCGACAGCGGATGTCGCTCCTGGTATGCGGCGAACACACGCTCACCCGTCCCGCCGAACAGCCTGAGCATCGCGAGGTCCACCTCGCGGTGCCCGCCGTACGCCGACGGGTCGATCAGCCACGGGCGCCCGTCGGCGTCCGCCACCACGTTGCCCGACCACAGGTCGCCGTGCAGCCGCGCCGGCGGCTCCGGCGCGCCCACGAGGTCCGGGAGCGCTGCCGCGACCCGTTCGACCGCCGCGGCCGCGGACGCGGATATCGCGCCGCGCTCCCGTGCGATCGCCGCGAGCGGCAGCAGCCGGCGCTCGGCGTAGAACGTCGCCCAGTCGCCCGCGGGCTCGTTCGGGAGCGAGAGCGACCCGAACGAGGCGGCTCCCGTGCCCGGATCCCCGAATGCGGGCGCGCCGGCGCGGTGGGTCTCTGCGAGACCGGCTCCGAGCTCCTGCTCTCCGGCCCTGTCCAGGCGGCCCTGCTCGATCCACTGCAGCGCGAGATGGGTTTCCCCGACGTCGATCACCTCCGGGGTGCGCAGCGCGCCGGGCTCTGAAAGCCAGGCAAGGCCCGCAGCCTCCGCCGCGTACTCCCCGGGCTTCGCGTCGGCGCGGGTCTTCACGAACGCCTGCCGGCCGCCGGGGAGCTCCACGCGCAGCGCCTGGTTGATGTCACCGCCGCCGACGGCGGCGAGAACCGTGGCGCCCTGCGGCACGCTCACCGCAGGGAGCCTGCGGTGATCTGCTGCAGAAGCCCGGCGCACGCCGCGTGCACGAGGTGAAAGACATCCTCGAAGCCGCTGTCGCCGCCGTAGTAGGGGTCGGGCACGTCGAGGTCGCCGGTGCCCTCGGGGTCGAATTCGCGAAGCAGCCGCACGCGCTCGCGCTCGGCTGCGCCCGGCGCGGCTGCGCGCAGATCACGGACGTTCGAGCGGTCCATCCCGAGCAGCAGGTCGAAGAACTCGTAGTCCTCGCGGCTCACCTGCCGCGCGTGTCCCTGCAGGCGGATGCCGTGCGCGAGGGCGGTCGCGCTGGCGCGCTCGTCCGGCGGGTTGCCGACGTGCCAGGCGCCCGTGCCGGCCGAGTCGACCTCGATCTCGGCCTCAAGGCCCGCATCGACGATGAGGCTTCTCATTACCCCCTCGGCGGTCGGCGAGCGGCAGATGTTGCCCAGGCACACGAAGAGCAGGCGCATTGCTAGTCCTCCCCGAGTTCCAGCACGGCCAGGAAAGCCTCCTGAGGCACCTCGACCCGCCCGACCTGCTTCATCCGCTTCTTGCCCTCCTTCTGCTTCTCGAGGAGCTTTTTCTTCCGCGTGATGTCGCCGCCGTAGCACTTGGCGATCACGTCCTTGCGGAATGCCTTGACGGTCTCGCGCGCGATCACGTGCGCCCCGATCGCGGCCTGGATCGGCACGTCGTACTGCTGGCGCGGGATGCGCTTGCGAAGCTTCTCGGTGAGCGTACGGCCCATCTCGTAGGCCTTGTCCCTGTGCACCACCATCGAGAGCGCATCGACCGGGTCGCCAGCCAGCAGCACGTCGAGCTTGACGAGGTCCGAGGGCTTCAGCCCGCTGAGCTCGTAGTCGAGCGACGCGTAGCCGCGGGTGCGCGACTTCAGCTGGTCGAAGAAGTCGAGCACGATTTCCGCGAGCGGGAGGTCGTAGGTCATCTGCACCCGCTCCGGGGAGAGGTAGTGCAGCCCGACCGTCTCGCCCCTTCGTTCCTGACACAGCTCCATCACGGCGCCCACGAACTCTTTCGGGGCGATCACCGACGCCCTGATGAAGGGCTCGCGGATCTCGGCGATGGTTCCAGGATCGGGCATGTCGGAGGGGTTGTGCACCACGAGTTCTTCCCCGTTGGTCAGCGTCAGGTCGAACTGAACCGAGGGCATCGTTGCCATCAGTTCCAGGTCGTACTCGCGCTCCAGGCGCTCGCGGACGATGTCCATGTGCAGAAGCCCCAGGAAGCCGCAGCGGAAACCGAACCCGAGCGCGTCCGAGGTCTCGGGCTCCCATGAGAGCGCGGCGTCGTTGAGCGTGAGCTTCTCGAGCGCGTCCCGAAGGTCCGGGTAGGCATCGGAGTCGATCGGGAACAGGCCGCAGAAGACCATCGGCTTGACGTCCCTGTAGCCGGGCAGCGCCTCGGTTGCCTCCCCGTGCCCCGCGCGGGCCGCGGACGCACCGCGTGTGGTCAGCGTGTCACCGACGCGCAGCTGCGTGACGTCCTTCAGTCCCGTGATCAGGTAGCCGACCTCCCCTGCCGCGAGCTGGTCGGTCGGCATCATCTGCGGGCTGAAGAAGCCGATGTCGTCGATGTCGGCCTCGGTGCCGGTGGCCATCGCACGGATCTGGGCGCCCTTGCGGAAGACGCCGTCGACCACCCGGATGTAGGCGATCACGCCGCGGTACTGGTCGAACTCGGAGTCGAAGATGAGCGCCCTGGGCGGGCCGTCCGGGTCGCCCGACGGTGGGGGCACACGCGCGACGAGCTCCTCGAGGACCTCTCCCACGCCCTCACCGGTCTTGCCGCTGATCTTCAGGATCGAGTCCGCGGGCTCGCCGATCAGCTCGCTCACTTCGCCGGCGACCCGCTCGGGCTCGGCTCCGGGGAGATCGATCTTGTTCAGACACGGGATCAGCTCGAGCCCGGACTCGACCGCGAGGTAGGTGTTGGCGACCGTCTGCGCCTCGACGCCCTGCGAGGCGTCCACCACGAGCAGCGCGCCCTCGCAGGCGGCGAGCGAGCGCGAGACCTCGTAGGTGAAGTCGACGTGGCCGGGCGTGTCGATGAGGTGCAGCTGGTAGGTCTCGCCGTCCTTTGCGGTGTAGAAGACGCGGACCGCCTGCGCCTTGATGGTGATCCCGCGCTCGCGCTCGAGATCCATCGAGTCCAGCAGCTGGGCGCGCATCTCGCGTGCCTGGACGGTGTGCGTCAGCTCGAGGATGCGGTCGGCGAGCGTCGACTTGCCGTGGTCGATGTGGGCGATGATCGAGAAGTTGCGTATGTGGGACTGGTCCATGGCCGCTACAGCGTAGAAGGCGCCGCTCCCCAGGGACGGCGCCGGACACGCTAGCCTTCCTGGTCCGGCGGATCGCCTACTCGGCCGGGATCCTTCGGGATCCAGCCGCGGCAACGCGCCCACCCTCGGGTGGGCGGCCAGTCCCGGTGGTCGGGAGTGTCACGCCGCCCAGGCAAGACACAAAGTCCTGGGACGTAAGTAGTAAGCGGCGATCTATGTCCGGGCTTGGCCGGGTGGGCTCACGCTCACCCGGCCACATGCCCTGGCCGTGAGCTCTCAGGTGCGCCCGAGCTGCGTGCGGATCAGGCGGTTGACCTGGTGTGCCTCCGGGATGCGCATCGCGAGCACGGCGCGCGAGTACACGAGCAGCCCGACGGCGGCCGCGCCGCCGACGCTGATGAGCTGCGCGATCAGCGAGACCCCGAGCACGCCCTCGAGCACCCGCCAGACGCCGTATGAGACCGCGGCAAGGAGCGCTGACGCGGCGACGATGCGCACGGTGATCATGGTCGTCTGCGCGCCTTCGAGCCTGCCGTTGAACCCGATCCGCAGCCTGTAGAGCAGCATCGCGGTCATCACCGCGTTCGCGGCGACGGTACCGATGATCAGGCCGGCGATGCCCAACGGCCGGTACAGGCCGATGCTCACGATGATGTCGACGATGATGTTGATCACCGCCAGGCGGGTCGGTATCCACGGCCTCTGGACGGCGAAGAACGTCCTCGTCAGGAGCAGGTTCAGCCCCCCGAACGGCAGGCTCCACGCGAACCAGAAGAGTGCTTCGGAGACGAGTTCGGTGGACCTTGCGTCGAAGTGCCCGCGCTGGAAGATCAGCCGCACGATCGGGGTTGCGAGGACCAGCATGAAGGCAGCTGCGGGAATCAGCAGCAGGTTGATCTGGCGCATCCCGATCCCCACCGCGCGGCGCATCCCTTCAGAGTCGCTGCGCGCCGCCATGCGGCTGAGGGTCGGGAACAGCACCGTCGCGACGGCGACGCTGAACATCCCCTGGGGAAGCATGTAGATGCGGAACGCGTTGTCGATCGCGCGCGGCGCTTCCTTAGAGACCAGGGTCCCGAACAGCGAGTTGATGAGCTGGTCGAGGTTGACGATGCCGAGGCCGATCGTGACCGGGAGCATCAGCGTGAAGACCTGCTTGATGCGCGGGTCGTGCCAGTCGATCGCGAACTCCAGGCGGAAGTCGACCCGGCTGAGAGCGCCTGCGGCCATGCCCATCTGCACGAACGTCGCAACGAGGATCGCGATCGCGTACGCGTAGAGCTGGTTCCCGTTTTCGTAGCCGCCGTGGAAGTGGGGCCGCAGGACGACCAGCAGGACGATGATCACGACGTTCCACACCGCCGGCGAGATCGCGGGGATCGTGAAGTGGTCGTAGGACTGTAGGATGCCGACCATCAGGCCGTTCAGGCCGAGCAGCAGGACGACGGGGAAGAGGATCTGCGAGAGCCCGGCGGTGAGGGCGTCGAGCTCGGAGTTGAACGTGCTCGCCGTGAACAGCGGCATGATCGTGCCCGCCGCCAGGATCGCGACGGCGGTGATCGCGCCGAGGACGATCAGCATGATCCAGAACAGCGTCGACGCGAGCCTGAACGCCTCTTTCTTCTTGCCCTGCTGCAGCAGGTCCGTGAAGACGGGCACGAACGCAGCCGACAGCGCGGCGTTCGCGAACAGGTTGCTCACGAGGTTCGGTATCTGGAACGCGATCGTGAACGCCGACGCCGGACCGCTCGTCCCGAAATAGCCCGCAGCGACGATCTCTCGCACCAGGCCGGCCACACGCGAGATGCCCGTCGCGATCGAGAAGATCGCCGTGTTTCGCGCCACGCCGCCGCTGGCTGAGGGTGTCGGCGGCGGCTTCTCCTCCGTCGCCTCTTCTGCTGTGCCTGTCAAGGCCGCTATAGTACGGCGCTGCGCGGCGAGCCAGGGTCACCTCCCGGCTGACGCGCCGGTAAACCATGGCAAACATTCATTCACAGAAGAAGCGGATCCTTCGCTCAGAGCGTGAGCGCCTTGAGAACCGCCGCTACACGTCGACGATCAAGACCCACTTCCGCCGCCTGCAGGAGCTCGTGGAGGGCGGCGAGGACGCCGCCGCCGCGGACGAGCTGCACCGCGAGCTGGTGAGCACGATCGACAAGGCCGTCAAGCGCGGTGCGCTGCACCGCAACACGGGCGACCGCAAGAAGTCCCGCGCCGCGCGCGTCCGCGCCGGCTCTAGCTCGTAGCGGACCGGATCGCGAGCACGGCGAGCGTCTCCTCGGCGTCGCCGGCGAAGGCCTGGCGCCTGCCGCTGAGCGGTGTTCCCCCGCGCGTCCCCAGTTCGAGGTCGGCCATCGCGACGAGCGCGGAGCGCAGACGGTCCGGGTCGGTGCGGGTGAGGTCGGCCATGAACCGCTCAGCGGCCTTCTGCGGCATCCTCAGGCCCCTGCGGACCTCGGCCGCGGGCGCACCCCCTGCCAGCGCCTCGGATGACTCGAGCGCGTCGCGTAGACGCTGGACCATCCGGTAGATCAGCCCGGTGACGGTCTCCCCCTGCCCCCGCAGCCTGAGATACAGGCCCAGCGCCGCACGCGGGTCGCGGCCCACGAGCGCATCGGCCAGCGCGTAGGCGGCGCGCTCGGAGGAGTGCGCAGTCCGGAGCGCGACCTCCTCGGCCGTGACCACCCGCGGCCCCGAGGCCGCTGCGCCGCCCCCTTCCAGCGCGAGCGTCTCGAGCTCGCGCAGCAGCCTCTGCTGACGTTCGCCGACCTGCTCGACGAGCGCCGCGGCGGCTGCGCTGTCGAGCCGCAGGCCCATCCGCTCGCCCTGCGCGCGCACCCACTTGGGCAGCTCCCATCTCTTGACGGTCATCTCGCTCTCGACCTGGCCCCCGGCCGCCCTGACCGCCTTGTGGAGCGCGGACGGCGCCTTCGAGCGGGCCTCCTCTCGCGCGAACAGCGCCAGCGTCGTGTCGGGGGGCATCTGAGCCATGGCCGGCGCGAGCGAGCCCTCGACGTCCGCTTCGCGCCAGCGCTCGACACCGTCGACGATGATCACGCGCTGGCCGATCGCCAGCGTCATCGCGGCGAGCGCTCGCGCAACGGCGGCGGGGGAGCCCGCCTCACCCTCGAGAAACTCGACGCTGACGCTACCGCCGTCGCCCTCCACGAGGGCACGCAGGCGTGCCCTCCGCTCGGCGACAGCCCCGTGATCGTCGCCGTGGATCAGGTACGCGGGTCGGAGCTGAACCATCCGGGCGAGTGTACGGCGCTGCGCGGCGCTAGCGCACGACGATGTTCACGAGCTTGCCGGGGACCACGACCTCCTTGATGATCTCCCGGCCCTGCAGGTGCGCCTGGACGTTCGGCGCGGCGAGGCACAGCTGCTTCAGCGAGGGCGGCCCGGCGTCGGCGGGTGCCTGCACCCTGTCGCGGACCTTGCCGTTGACCTGGCAGACGAGCTCGTAGAACTCGCTCTCGAGCATCGCCTCGTCCGCCTGGGGCCAGGGCTGCTCCCACACGCGCTGGCCGGTGAGCATCTCGTAGATGTCCGAGCAGACATGCGGGGCGAAGGGGAAGAGCAGTGACGCCGCGGTGCACAGGGCGAACCGCTGCGCCTCGAGTGTCGCGCTCTCGCGCAGGCGCGAGCAGTCGTTCAGGAGCTCCATGACCGCTGCGATGGCGGTGTTGAACGCGAAGCGGCGCAGGTCGCCGCTGACCTTGTCTATCGCCCAGTGGGCCTTTCGCATCAGAACCAGGTCGTCGTCCTGGGGGTCGGGCGGCCCGGCGGGCTCGGCGACCTGCGAGCCGGCGCGGTCCGCGATCTCGGCCGATATCCGCCAGAGCCTGCTGAGGAACCTGTGCACGCCCTCCACGCCGTCGTCGGACCAGTCGGCGTCCTGGTCGGGCGGACCGACGAAGAGGATGTAGCAGCGGGCCGTGTCGGCTCCGACGCGCTCGACGATCGATGCCGGCGAGACGACGTTCCCCTTTGACTTGCTCATCTTCGAGCCGTCCTTCGTCACCATCCCCTGCGTGAACAGCGCCTGGAAGGGCTCTGTGAAGTCAAGGTGCCCGAGGTCGCAGAGCGCCTTCGTGAAGAAGCGCGCGTACATGAGGTGGAGGATCGCGTGCTCGACCCCGCCGATGTACTGGTCGACGGGCATCCACTCGCGAAGCGCCGCCGGGTCCCATGCCGCGCGTTCGTTGCGCGCGTCGCAGTAGCGCAGGAAATACCACGAGGAGTCCACGAACGTGTCCATCGTGTCCGTCTCGCGCCGCGCGGGCCCACCGCACCGCGGGCACTGCGTGTTGACCCAGTCCTCCGCGCCGGCGAGCGGCGAGCGGCCCTTCGGCGTGTAGTCCTCGATGTCGGGGAGGCGCACGGGCAGCTCTTCCTGCGGCACAGGGACCATTCCGCAGTCTCCGCAGTAGACGATCGGGATCGGGCATCCCCAGTAGCGCTGGCGCGAGACGAGCCAGTCGCGCAGCCGGTAGTTGACAGACGCGTGGCCCTTGCCCTCCCGGTCCAGCCAGTCGACGATCGCTGAGAGCGCCGCGCGGTTGTCCATCCCGTCGAAGTCTCCTCGTGAGCCGACGAGCTTCCCGTCGCCGGTGTACGGCAGGCCCTGCTCGTCGAGGTCCTCACCGGCCGTGACCGCGCCCTCGGGGGTTTCGATGACCCGGCGGATCGGAAGGTCGTAGGCGACGGCGAACGCGTGGTCGCGCTCGTCGTGTCCGGGCACGGCCATGATCGCGCCCGTGCCGTACTCCATCAGCACATAGTCGGCCACGAACATCGGTATCTGCTCGCCGTTGACGGGGTTGGTGACGGTTCTGCCGAGCGCCACGCCCGTCTTGGGCTTCTCCGCGTTGCCGCGTTCCTCGTTCGTCTCGGTCAGCGCGTGGTTGACGTAGTCGCGGACCGCCTGCTCCTGGCTGGTGCCGCTCGCCAGGCGCATGACATCGGGGTGCTCGGGTGCCATCACGAAGAACGTCGCCCCGAACAGCGTGTCGGGCCGTGTGGTGAAGACCGGGTAGTCGACTCCGAGCGACTCGCAGCGGAACGTGACCTCCGCGCCCTCGCTGCGGCCGATCCAGTTCCTCTGCATCGTCTTGACGTGCTCGGGCCACTCGATGCCGTCGAGGTCGCCGAGCAGGCGCTCTGCGTAGTCGGTGATCCGCAGGAACCACTGCTCGAGCTGGCGCACTTCGACGATCGCTCCGCAGCGCTCGCAGCGACCGTCCGCGTCGACCTGCTCGTTGGCGAGCACCGTCTGGTCGTTCGGGCACCACTTGACGGCGGCCTCCTTGCGATAGGCCAGGCCTGCGCGGAAGAGCTCCAGGAAGATCCACTGCGTCCAGCGGTAGTACTCGGGTTCGCTGGTGGCAAGCTCCCGCGACCAGTCGACCGATATCCCCCACGAGCGGAACTGCCTCTGGAAGGAGGCGATCGACTCGGCTGTCGACACGCGTGGGTGCACTCCGGTCTTGATCGCGTGGTTCTCGGCGGGCAGGCCGAACGCGTCGTAGCCCATCGGATGCAGCACACGGCGCCCCAGGCGCCGGTGGAAGTGCGCGATCGCATCACCGAGCGCGTAGCACTTCAGATGGCCGATGTGCGGCTCGCCGCTCGGGTACGGCAGCATCTCAAGGACATAGGAGTTCGGTGGCGGTGGCGCGCCTCTGCCACCGCCCTGACGCGGGTCGGAGCCGTTTGAGACCTCCCACGTGCGCTCGCGCGCCCACAGCGCCTGCCAGCGCGGCTCGATCTCCCGCGGTTCATATCGGCGCTCGGTCATTGGGCTCGCAGGTTAGCGGGCCTCCTGCCGGGAATGTGGGCGCGCGACGCCGTGGTGGTTCAGCGGGCGCCCGACGCCTCGCGGGGCTCAGGCTCGCCGAAGCGACTTGAGGCGCGCAGCATCTCCACGACCTCGGCGGGCGCACGCTCCGGCGAGCCTGCGTCCAGCGGCGGCTGGGGGTCGTACTCGATACCGAGCTGGATCGCCTGGGCGACGGTGTCGCCGGCGATGCGCTGAGCGAGCGCGAGCGCCATGTCGATGCCCGCCGACACCCCTGCCGCGGTGACGATCTTGCCGTCGAACACGACGCGCTCGGGCACCGCGCGAGCACCGAGCCGTTCCAGTTCGCCCATCGCCAGCCAGTGTGTGCTCGCTGGCACACCCTCCAGCAGGCCGGCCTCGGCGAGGATCAGCGAGCCCGTGCACACCGCCGTCGTCCACGTGCTCGTCCGGTGTGCCTGCCTCAGCCACTGCAGAACCTCTCCCCCGGCTCGTGCTGCGACCTCGCCGGGCCCGCCGGGGACCAGGATGATCTCCGGAGCTGGGATCTCCTGCAGTGATGCCGACGCGAGGATCTGCAGCATCCCGTTGTCGGTCGTGACGGGGCCGGGTTTCTCCGCAGCGAACGTGACGGTCGCCCCCGGAAGCCTGCTGAGGACCTCGTACGGCCCGACCGCGTCGAGCGCCGTGAACCTGTCGTAGAGCACTATCGCGATGTTCATCTGCGTCCTCCTTGTGTCGTGGGTTCGGCTGCTGCGCCGGGTCGGGCTGCTCTCATGCTGCGCGCTCACCCGGCGATCGGAAGCGGCGCCGGTACTCCGCCGGCCCGACCTCGAGGGCCCGGATGAAGACACGCCTCATGGTCTCCGCGGTTCCGAAGCCGCATCCGGCGGCGACTGCGGCGACCGATTCGTCGCTCTCCTCGAGCCTGCGCCTGGCCGCCTCGACACGCACGCGCTCGACGTAGCGCGCCGGCGTGATGCCGGTCTGGGCCCTGAAGGCCCTTGCGAAATGGCGCGGGCTCATGTGGGCGCGCGCGGCCATCGCCTCGACGCAATGGTCCTGCGCGATGTCCTCGAGCACCGAGCGCTGGACCTCGCGCAGGGGCTCGCGGCCTGGGGTCTGGGCTCCGAGCGTGGCGCTGAACTGGGACTGGTTCCCCGGCCGCCGCAGGAACAGCACGAGCATCCGCGCGATCAGCATCGCCGCGTCCCTGTCGAGGTCTTCCTCCACCATCGCGAGCGCGAGGTCCATGCCGCAGGTGACGCCCGCGGAGGTCCAGATGCGCCCGTCGCGCAGGAAGATCGGCTCGGGCTCGACGTGTACCTCTGGGTGCTCGCGGGCGAGTGCTCCCGCGGAGGCCCAGTGGGTGGTCGCGCGCCGTCCGCTCAGCAGGCCGGCCTCTGCAAGCAGGAACGCTCCTGTGCACACCGATGCGGTCCTCCGCGCCCGCGCGGCGGTGCGTGCGATCCAGTCGAGCAGGCGGCGGTCACCGGCAGCAGCTGCGTGTCCCTCACCGCCGGCCACTATGAGCGTGTCTATGTCGGCGGGCGCGTCGCGCAGCCCGCGGTCGGGGGTGATGCGCAGTCCGCTCGAGCTGACGAGCGGAAGTCCGTCGGGGCTGATGAGCACGACGTCGTAGGCGGGCTCAGGCCTGTCGCTCTGCGCGATCAGTCGTGCGGCGCCGGCGAACACCTCGAGCGGCCCGGTCACGTCGAGGCTCTGCACGCCGGGGTAGAGCACGATTGCGACGGTGCGGGTGTCCTTCATCCGGGCCATGCGCCGATGATGCCGCAGCGCAACGCTGTCCGCAAGGACCAGTTTCCCACAGATCCTGCCACCGCTCGGCGGACGGTGCAGGTGCGGGCCCCTCCCGCCGGGGGCGGGCGCGCGTCGCCGGCACACGCGCTGCGCCGATGCGGTTTACGATGGCCCGCGTGGAGGATCACGAGTACGAGCAGGCCGCGTACGCGCATGAAGCGGACCCGGATGCGCTGAGCGCCGCCCCCGGACGCGTCGCGAGCATCGTCGGCGCGGCCGAACGCGCGGCGGCCGAGCTGCGCGAGCAGGCTGAGCTGCGCTCGCGCGAGAGGATCGCCGAGGCCGAGCGCGCCGCCGAGCATCGCGTGCTCGCAGCAGACGAGGAGGCCGAGGAGACGCTCGCCTCCGCGCGCGCCGAGGCGGAGGCCACCAGGAGCGGTGCGGTCGATGAGGTCGACCGGCTGCACGCCGAGGCCGAGCAGGCACGCGATGAGGCGGTCAGCACACTCAACGACGCGCGCGAGCAGGCGACACAGCTGCTCGAGGACGCCCGCGAGCAGTCCGAACGGATACGCGCGGCGGCGCTCAGCGAGTCGGAGGTCGTGCGCGCGACGGCCGCGGCGGACACAGAGCAGCTGAGGGCCGACGCCATCGAGGAGTCACACCGGCTGCGGGACACGGCTGCTCAGGAGTCACAGCAGCTCAGGAGCTCCGCCGACGCTCATGCCGAGCAGGTCCGAGCCGACGCCGAGCGGGAGGCCGCGCGGCTGCTCGGCGATGCCCGTGAGGAGGCTGAGCGGGTCTCCCAGGAAACCCGTGAGCACACCGAGAAGCTGCTGCTGGCCCGCCGCGAGGAGCTGGTGCGCCTGCGGGAGGAGGCGGATGGCCAGGCCCGGGAGATAAGGGCCAATGCGCGCGAGGAGGCGCGCGAGATCACCAGCGACGCGCACGTCGCGGCACGGGAAGTCCTCGACGAGGGGACGGAGGTCTCGCGCAACCTGCGGGAGCTGTCGGTATCGCTGCGCAACAACGCCGAGCGCCTGCTCCGCGACATCACCCTCGCCCACGGCGGCATGACTGCCCGCCTGGACCAGGTTTCCGCCGGCGCGCGCGAGGAGCCCGCCCGCCCCACGCGCGGACGGCCGAGCTCTGCGGGCCGCGCGAGGACGGGCGATGACGAGGACCTCGACGTGCCCGAGTTCATCCCCAGGGGCTGATCTCACAGCGCCGCTGCGGCCACGGCCGGGGCGCTAGGATTCATCTGCTTGGGGCTATAGCTCAGCTGGGAGAGCGCGTCGCTGGCAGCGACGAGGTCGTCGGTTCGAGCCCGACTAGCTCCATCGAGAGGCCGCCCGACGGTTCGGGCGGCTGCAGGGCAGCGAGAACCGACGCCGCCGGGGCGAGCAACCGCACCGGTCCTCCCGCCCGCCTGCCCGTCAGCGATCGCCCGCGGCGGGCCTGACGGCGGCGAGCAGCGCGAGCTCCCGCCACTTCCACAGGCAGTCCACGTCCTCAAAGCCGATATCGACGAGCCAGCCGAGCTGCGTGTGCACATCGAGCAGCCTGTCTGAGGGGTCCTCGTTCTCGATCGGTTCGTCGATCGCGTCAAAGAACGCGAGGTGGAGGTTGACGGTTGGCGACGCGACGTGGTCCAGGTTCACGAACACCCCGCCAGGGCGCAGGAACTCGAACGCTTCCCGGTAGAGCTCGCGCTTGCGCTCGTGCTCGAGGTGATGGATCGCGAGCGCGGACACGACCGCATCGAGCTCCCCCAGCCTCGGGAGCCGCTCGGCGAGGTCGTGGTCGACGATCTCGACCAGCGGGTCGTGTGCGAACCGGGCGCGCGCCCTCTCGAGCATGAGCGGTGAGGAGTCGATCCCGAGGGCCGTGATGCCCGGACGCGCGCGCCGAAGCAGACCGATCAGCCGCCCGTCGCCCGTTCCGAGATCGAGCACGCGGCTCGCGCAGGGCGGGAGGAGCTCGAGAAGCAGGGCGTCGCCGTCGGCGCCGGGGCCCTCACCCACGCGTGAGAGGTAGCGCTCCACGTGCTCGGCGTCCGCCCACTCTCCCTCGGACATGAGGCCATTATCGCGATCGGGCGTGTCTGCGCCGACCGACGCTTTGACCTCGACTACGCTGCAGCGATGAGCACACGGCGACAGGCGCGGGGCCTGCCGATGTGGTCGCGCTGGCTGCTCGCGAGCCTTGTGGCCGTCGCGGTGGTCGCATACATAGTGACCTCGTTCGGCCACTCCGGCTCCGAAGGCTCGTCCTCGGAAGCCGGCGCGGAAGCCGAAGTCAACCGGATCGCTGACATCACGATCACCGAAGACCAGGCGCCGCACGTCGCTCCGCTGCTCCCGGGCTCTGCGCCGCTTCCGGCGCTGGAGCGGGCGGTAACGGCTGATGTCCGCACGCGCATCGCCCACGAGCAGCTGACGGGGCCGCTGCAGGGCGTGAGCTGCTCGCCGGCCGGCGTGGGCACCGCCGGCCGGCGTCCCTACCGGTGCAGTGTCCGCAGCGACAACATCTCCTATCCGTTCCTCGCCGTCGTCGACGAACGCGCCGAAAGGCTGACCTGGTGCAAGGTCGATCCGCCGCCGTCGGGGGGGCAGGAAGTGCCTGTCAGCGCCAGCTGCCGGGCGTGAGCCCGAGATCCGGGTTGGCGGATCGTGCCGCCTGCTCTACGGTGCGATCAATGACGCTGCATCCACTGGCTGCGCAGTTCGCGGGTGTGGCGGATGCATACGAGCGCGGGCGCCCCGAGTATGCGCCCGCCGTGGTCGGCGCGATCACGAGCGAACTCGGCGTCGGGCCGGACGGCAGGGTGCTCGACCTCGCGGCGGGCACCGGCAAGCTGACGCGCGCGCTGGTGCACGCCGGCCTGGACGTGGTCGCGGTCGAGCCGCAGGCGGCCCTGCGGGAGCTGCTGGTCGCGGGCGTCGGCGCCGAGCGCGTGCGAGAGGGCATCGCCGAGTCCATCCCGATCGAGGACCGCTCCGTGCAGGCGGTCACCGTCGCGGACGCGTTCCACTGGTTCGATCCGGTGCGGGCGCTGGCGGAGATCCGCCGTGTGCTTGAGCCGGGCGGCGGCCTTGCGGTGCTCACCGCCGGTCACGACTGGCGCGAGGCGTCCTGGGCGCACGATGTCGGCGAGCTGCTGTCGGGGCTGAGGCCGGAGCACCCGCATTTCGACGGCCCGCCCTGGCAGGACGCGGTGCGCGCCGCCGGCGGCTGGAGCGAGCCGCGCGAGATCCTTGTTCGCACCGCTGCACCCGCGACGCCGGAGACCTTCGTGGACTACCTCGCGTCGCTGAGCTGGATCGCCGCTCTCCCCGAGGGCGGCCGCGGAGCGCTTCTCGACCGGGCCCGCGCGATCATCACCGCCGGGCACACGCCGCCCGAGATGCGTGTGAACGTGGTGATCGGCGTGTCGAGCCTCGCCTGAGCACATCCCCGCCCCGCGCGCCGGCGCCACGACCGGCAGGCCATGCGCCATCATCTGGATGTGGAACTGATCGCCGTCAAGGTGCTGCTGGCACCGGGTTTCGTCGTCGCCGCCTCGCTGGCAGCCCGCCACTACGGGCCGCGGATCGGGGGTCTCATCGCCGGGCTGCCGGTGGTCGCCGGTCCGATCCTGCTCATCTACGCGCTGGCTCATGGCACGGCGTTCGCCGCCCATGCTGCCGCCGGCACGCTGCTGGGCCTGGTCTCGCTGATCGCGTTCGTCGTCGTGTACGGGCGGCTGGCAGGACACGTCTTCTGGGGCGCGAGCATGGTCGCCGGATGGCTCGCATTCATCGCGGGGACCGTCATCTTCAGCTCCGTCTCGGTGCCCGCGGGCGTCGCGCTGGCGCTCGCGGGCGCCGCGATCCTGGCGGGTCTGAGATGGCTGCCGCGAGCAGCGGACGGCCCGCGGGAGCATTTCGAGCCGCCCGTGTGGGATCTGCCCCTCCGCGCGGCGTGTGCGCTGGTGCTCGTGCTCGTGCTGACGGCCGTGTCGGGCTGGCTCGGGCCGCAGCTGAGCGGGCTGCTCGCGCCGTTCCCGATCATCTCGACGGTGCTCGCCACCTTCACGCATGCTCAGCGCGGAAATGATGAGCTCCTTCGCCTGCTGAGGGCGATGGTGGCCGGCTTCGGGGCCTTCGCGCTGTTCTGCTTCACGCTGGCAGTGACGTTGACGAGCCTCGGTGTCGCGGGGGCGTTCGCGCTCGCGACCGCAGTCGCACTGCTGGTGCAGGGCGCGCTGATCGTGCTCACCTCCCCGTCGCGCACCGGTGCGCGTGCCGCTTCCCCCGCCGCGGCCCCGCCGCTCGTCACCGCGCCCGCCGAGGTCCGCGAGCCGGTCTCCGGCTGAACGGCGTCTCAGCCCGCCGGGGCGTCCTGCGCGAGCTGGTGGCGCAGCCGCGCGCGCGGCTCAGCGAAGCGCCTGACCTCGTAGAGGATCAGGACGCACAGCACGAGCGCGAGCAGCCCGAGCGTGACCAGCGCGGCCGGTGCATGGACGAGCTCGACGACGAGGATCGCCGCCAGGAGCAGCGCGGTGATCAGCCGATGCCGGGGCAGGGTGTGCATGTTGCGCCAGCGGAACGCGACGTGCGCGAGGAGGTACATCGCGGCGCCGCCGAGCATCGCGCTGGCTGTGACCACGCCGAGCGGGCTGCTGACATGTGCGAGGGTCTGTTTCATGCCGACCGCGATCAACGCGATCCCGGCGACCATCGGGAAGTGAAGGTAGGAGTAGGAGTCGCGCGCGATCGCATTGCGCTCCCGGCCCGCGCCCGCCCGGACGAGCCTGCGTTCGGCCGCGATCGCGACCACGTCGAAGTACAGCCACCAGAGCGCGCACGCGACTACGACACCGAGCACCGCGGCGCCGACGACGCCCGCGTCGACGCTCGCGCTCGCGCCGGCCCCTATGGCCACAATCGACTCGCCGAGCGCGATGATGATGATCGCGCCGTGGCGCTCTGCGAAATGCTCGGGCACGAGCTTCCATCCCTCGATCCCGAACATGTAGGGCCCTCCTGTGTCGAGCACGATCGCAAGGCACCACAGGACGGTCCGAAGCGTCCCTGAGGCGAACGCGGCGAGCACGAGCAGGCCGACGCCCACCGCGGTGCTCCAGGCGAGCCCGGAGACCGATCTGCGCAGAGCGTCATCGTCCCGGCTGGCGATCGTGAACAGCGCTATGTGCGCGGCGCGCACGACGCCGTAGGCGCACGCGAACAGCAGCGCGTCGGACGCGAACGCGCCCGGCACGCACAGCGCGGCCACGAGCAGCGCCGCCATCGCCGCGAAGATCACAAGCCTCACCGCGCCCTCCTCGGGGTCCACGACGCTCGTCAGCCACGCATAGCCGCACCATGACCACCACATGACGGCGAGCACGAGCAGGCCCTTCCCCACCCCTGCCCAGGAGTCCTCGTGGACCATCAGCGCCGTGCACTGCGTCAGCGCGAGCACGAACACCAGGTCGAAGAACAGCTCGAGCGAGGTCACCTTCTCGCCCTCCCGCATGACCGCCGTCAGGCGTGGCGTGTGACCGGGTCCCGTTGCGCTCACGACGCCATCTTTGCAAGCCGCCCGCCGGCGGCCCGTGCTGCACGGGGCGGGGCGCCGGCCAGCCGGCCGGCCGGCGCCCCCTCCCCATGCGTCAGTGCAGCGACATGTTCGGCTCCCCGGCACCGTTCAACCCGGTGGCGGAGATCGTGCACGTCCCTCCCTTGGGGGTGCCGCCGTTGTATGCCTGCGTCAGGCAGTTGCGCAGGGCGAGCTGCGCCCAGTAGTTCGGGTGCAGGTCTTCCTGGATTTCATACGGCGGGAACAGCGCTGAGACCGTGCGGATCTGGTTGATCCACTCGCTCTTGTTCACCGCTTCCGGGCTGGTCCAGGAGGAGAGCCCCTCTTCTTCGAGCAGCCCGACGCCCTTCTCGCAGAGCCGGTGCCCGTTGAACGCCGACGAGAGTTCCATCGTCTTCACGTTCGACAGGCCGCTCGCGGCCGCCGCCCCGAGCACGGTGCTGTCGATCGTCGGCAGCATTGTCGAGTTGGCGTAGTTCGCGTCCTGGTTCCAGAACCCGCAGCCACCCGTGTCCTGGCGGGTGTACCCGCTCTGGGAGTAGCGGAAGCCGGATCCGTTGGGGATCGGCGACGGGTAGTCCTGGACCAGGATCGTGTACTGCGAGGTCGTGTAGCCGGCGTTGCTCATCGCCGTCGCCACGTTCAGGATCGCGTTCTTGATGGCCGTCTTCTGCGTCGCGACGTTGCCGGCGCTGAAGTTGTTGGTCACCGAGCTTTCTTCGCTGCAGTAGTCCGGCCACCACGACGGCGAGAGGAGCCAGTCCTCCACGCATGTCTGGACGATGCTCGCGAAGTTGAAGTTGTTGCCCCCGATCGACAGGGCGACGAGTTTCACGTTGTGCGAGGTGGCGAAGTGCTGGAGCATCAGCGCCTGGCCTTCGTGTCCGCCGGAGTTGTAGAAGTCGATGCCCGGCTTGAAGAGCCCTTCGGTGGTGAAGCTCGAGGTCTTCGCGCCGGAGCAGGCCAGGTTCTCGCCGTTCACGCCGCCGCCGATGTAGACCTCGGCCGACTTGGAGCGGTGGCATCCCGCGATGCTTTCGCTGGAGCCGTTGTCGTCATACGCGCTCGAGCCGAGCGCGTCGATCTTCGACGAGCTGCCGTTCGTGTTGCCAGCCCAGCGTCCTGCCTCACCTGAGATGTAGGAGTCCCCGAGGCTGACCGTCCATGGGGTCCCCGCTCCGGGCCCTTCCGCGCGCGCTGCCGGCGACGTGATGCCGAATGCCACCAAGAGTGATGCCGCCATCAGTGCTGCCGCCGCAAGCGCGCGCAGCGACCATGGCCGAACCTGACTCAGCTGGTCCATCGCTCCTCCTATATCCACGCACCGCTCCCTCGGCGGCGCTCTCGGGCGCGACCCTATCCCGCCCCGCGGACGGCCGTCAACCCCGCCGGCCGATTGTCGGGGAACGCCCCGGAGCGCTCAGGCGCCCTCTTCGGCGACCCGCGCCGGGGCCTCGCCCCACAGCTGCTCGAGCCTGTAGAACTCGCGCGTCTCGGGGGTGAAGATGTGTACTACGACGTCGAAGTAGTCCATCAGGATCCAGCCGCCCTGCGCGGACCCCTCGACCTTGCGTGGAAGCAGGTCGTGCTCGCGCTTGAGCCCCTCGAGGATCCCGTCGTGGATCGCCTTCGCCTGCCGGCCGGTGTTGCCTGAGCACACCAGGAAGTAGTCCGTGTAGCCGAGGACGCCGCGCAGGTCGAGCTCGACGACGTCTATCGCCTTCTTGTCGGCCGCGAGGCGTGCGATCTCGCTGACCATCTCCTCGGGGTCCATCATGCGGGCTCCGGGACTCGGTAGAGGTGGTGCTCGTAGATGTACCGCGCCACGTCCGGGCCGGTCAGGTCTGCCACGGGCTCGCCGGCGGCGACGCGTGCGCGAACGAGTGAGGAGGAGATCGCGACCTCGCCCATGTCGAGGAAGACCACCGAGGCCGAGCCGTCGCTGAGCGGAACGACGGTGTCCAGGACCCGGCGGCGCTGGGATCCGTCCCTCGAGGCCACGGCCAGCCTCGCCAGCGACAGGATGGCCTCGGGTTCGCGCCATGAGGCCATCGTGCTCGCCGTGTCCGCACCCACGATGAACGTCAGGTCAGCGTGCGGATGGCTGGAATGCATTGATCTCAAGGTATCCACCGTATAGGACGCGCCGTCGCGCTCGATCTCCAGGGCGCTCACGTCGATCCCCGGCCTGCCGCACACGAGCGTGCGGCACATCTGAAGACGCTGCTCGGGGCCGGGGTCCTCGGCCGCCGGCTTGTGCGGCGGGATGCGCGCGGGCATCAGCAGCACCAGGTCCAGGCCGAGCTGCTCGCCCGCGTGGGTCGCGACCGCCAGGTGTCCGAGGTGCGGCGGGTTGAATGTGCCGCCGAGGATGCCGATGCCCCCCACCGGCCGGTCAGGAGCGGACGTGTCCGTCGCCCTCGATGAGGTACTTGAACGTGCACAGCTCGCGCAGTCCGATCGGCCCGCGCGCGTGAAGCTTCTGCGTCGAGTTGCCGATCTCCGCGCCCATCCCGAACTCGCCGCCGTCGGTGAACCTCGTCGAGGCGTTCACGTAGACGCAGGCGGCATCGACTCCGAGCTGGAACGCGCGTGCCGCGGCGGTGTCGCGTGTCAGGATCGCCTCCGAGTGGCCGCTGCCGTGCTCGCCGATGTGGGCGATCGCCTCCTGTGTGGAGTCGACCACGCCGACCGCGATGATCGGGGCGAGGTACTCGCTGGCCCAGTCCTGCTCGTCGGCGAGCTCGAGCGTGGCGCCGGTGTCCGTGCCGGCGAGTGCGAGCGTGCGCTGGTCGGCGCGCACCAGCACCCCCGCCCTGCCGAGGGAGCCCAGCACGCGTGGCAGCAGCTCGGGGGCGATCCGCTCGTGGACGAGCAGGGTCTCCGCGGCATTGCACACCCCGGGCCGCTGTGTCTTGGCGTTGAGCACGATCTCCACGGCCTGCTCGACGTCCGCGGACTCGTCGACGTAGACATGGCAGTTCCCGGACGCGGCGTAGATCACGGGGACGGTGGCGACGGCCTGCAGAGCGTCCTTGAGCCCCTCCCCGCCGCGGGGGATGATCAGGTCCACCGTCTCGCGCTGGGTCGCGAGCTCCGCGAGCTCCTCGCGTCCGCCACCGGCGACGAGGCTCACGCACCCCTCGGGCAGCCCGGCGCCGACCGCGGCCTCCGATGCGATCTGTGCGAGCGCGGCGTTGGAATGGGACGCGGAGGAGGATCCCCGGAGCACTATCGCGTTTCCTGACTTCAGGCACAGCGCCGCCGCGTCGATCGTAACGTTGGGACGCGCCTCGTACACCACCGCGACGACGCCGAGCGGAACACGGACCTTGCGGATGTCCAGTCCGTTCGGCAGGCGCCTGCCGTCGATGACCTCGCCCACGGGGTCCGCCAGCGCCTCGATCTGCCTCACCGCACCGGCGATCGCCGCTATGCGGTCCTCATCCAGTCTCAGCCGGTCGAGCAGCGCATCTCCGATGTCGGCCTCGTGCGCGAGCTGCATGTCGCGCTCGTTTGCCTGCAGGATCTCGCCGGCGCGCTCGCCCAGCGCCAGCGCTATCGCGGCGAGCGCGGCATCCTTGACGTCGGTGTCGACCTGCGCGAGCTCGCGGGAGGCCCGCTTTGCGGCGCTGCACGTCTGCGGGACGGATGCCAGGACGGTTGCCATCGCCTAAAGGGTACGACGCTCAGTCAAGGACGAGGTAGTCGCGGTGGACCGCCTCCTCGGACGCTCGCGGCAGCACCTCTCGCACCGCGCCCGACTTCAGACCGATGACGCTTCGCAGCTCCCCGGCGGCGTAGCTGCAGATTCCCTTCGCGAGGATCCTCGGCTCGCCCTGCTCACGGCTCTCGCCGATGTCGACAGCGTCGCCGGCGTCGAAGTCCCCGATGACCTTGACGATGCCGACGGGAAGCAGGCTCGCGCTGCCGTCGCGCACCGCCCTGGCCGCACCCGGATCGATGAGGATGGTGCCGCGGGATGGCTTTGCGTACTTCAGCCACAGCTTGAAGCTGCTGTAGCGGGCCTCGCCGGCCTGGAAGCGGGTGCCCTCACGCTCGCCGGCCAGTACCGCCGCGAGCGCCTCGGGGCGCAGCCCGTTGCAGATCACCGTCGGGATCCCCGCGGCCGTTGCCATCTCGGCCGCGACGACCTTCGAGCGCATCCCCCCGGACCCCAGCGGTGATGTGGTGTGACCGATCTCGAGGGTCTCGAGGGAGCCGAAGTCGGCGACCTCGCGCACGATGTGGGCGTCGGGGTACAGGCGGGGGTCTGCCGTGTAGAGACCGTCGATGTCGGTGAGCAGGATCAGCTCGTCGGCGGCCACGAGCACGGCGACCTGGGCGGCGAGGAAGTCGTTGTCGCCGAAGGAGATCTCGTCGGTCGCCGTCGTGTCGTTCTCGTTGATGACGGGCAGGACACGCCAGTCCAGGAGGGTCGTGAGGGTCTGGCGGGCGTTCAGGTAGTGGGTGCGGGCGCTCATGTCGAAGAAGGTGAGCAGCACCTGGGCCGTGGTGATGTCCCGGTCGCGCAGCAGCTCGTCGTAGATCCGGTACAGCTTGCCCTGTCCGACCGCGCTGGCCGCCTGCAGTGCTCCCGTGGTGCTAGGGCGCGCGGACAGCTCCATGATCCGCATCCCGCGCGCGATAGCGCCGCTGGTGACGACGATCACCTCGGTGTCTCCGCGGTGGATCCCCGCGAGCATGTCGCACACCCCGGCGAGCACGTCGAGCCGCGGCGAGCCGTCGCTGTCCGCCACCACGCTCGAGCCGAGCTTCACAACAATTCGCCGCATGCTCTGAGCTTATTGCCGCGCCGCCACCGCGGGAGCCACGCCCTGCGGGCCTATGCGACCTCTAGAACCCGTCCTCGGATGGATCGAGCTCGAAGCTCACGCCCGCGATCTCGATCTCGTCTCCCGGGCCGAAGCCGTTGTCGGCGAGCGCCCGCAGCACACCGATACGCCTCAACCTGCCCTCCAGGTAGGCCATCGCGTCGTCGTTCTCCACGTCATAGCGCGCGAACAGGCGCTCTATGCCCCTGCCCCTCACCGCGAATGTGCGGGGCCCCAGACGCTCGACCCTGAAGCCGGACGAGCCGGCGGGGCGGAACACCATGTGCTCCGCGAGCTCCGGCTCCTCGCCGCGCTCACCGGCCACGGCGGCGTCACCGGCGGGGGAGGCCGCGACGAGCCTCAGCAGTTCGCCGGAGAGCTCGCGCAGACCCTCTCCGGTGGCGCTGGAGGTTGCGATCACCGGGACGTCCGGGCCGAGCCTCTGCCGCCACTGCGACACCGCCTGAGCGGCCGTCTCCGGCGTGACCAGGTCGGCCTTCGACAACGCCAGTACGCGCGGCAGGCGCGCCAGGCGCGGGTCGTGTGCGGCGAGCTCGCTCTCGATCGTCTCGTGGTTGACTAGCGCGCTTGCGTCCTGCTCCTGGGAGAGCTCGGGCGCGAGGTCCAGGACGTGCACGAGCAGACGGGTCCGCTCGACGTGCGCGAGGAAGTCGTGGCCGAGGCCCGCGCCCTGGCTGGCGCCCTCGATCAGTCCGGGGATGTCCGCGAGGACGAGCTGGCGGTCCTCTGCCTCGAGCACCCCGAGCACCGGTGAGAGCGTCGTGAACGGGTAGCTGGCGATCTTCGGCGCGGCACGGGTGAGCCTGGAGAGCAGCGAGGACTTGCCGGCGTTCGGAAGCCCGACAAGACCGACATCGGCGAGGAGCCGGAGCCGCAGCTCGAGCCATCCTTCCTCCCCGGGCAGTCCGCGCTCGGCGAACCGCGGGGCCTGGCGTGTCGGCGTGGTGAAGCGCTTGTTGCCCTTGCCGCCGCTGCCGCCCCTGGCGACCATCGCGCTCTGACCTGCCGCAAGCAGCTCCCAGCGCCTGCCGCCGAGGTCGCCGTCGTCCTCGGCGGGCGCGCTTATCTGGGTGCCCGGCGGCACACGCAGGGTCAGCTGCCTGCCCTCGGCGCCGTGGCGCAGCGATCCTTCGCCGTGCCCGCCGCGTCCCGCGCTGTGATGGGTCCGGCGCCGGAAGCTCTGCAGATCGCGCAGCGAGTCGTCGCACAGGATCACGACGTCCCCGCCGCGCCCCCCGTCCCCGCCGTCGGGTCCGCCCTTCGGGACATGGGCTTCCCGGCGGAAGCTCATGCAGCCGTCGCCGCCGGCGCCGGCCTGCACATGGATCCTCGCGCGGTCATGGAGCATCAGGCAATCGTGACAGCCGCGGGCGGCTCAGCCCGCCGTGGCTATCGTTGGGCGCTCAATCGACCCTAAGGGAGAGAGCCCATGAACGCACGGCCGACTGACTCCGCGGGGAAGGTCCTGCTGATAACGGGTGCCTCGTCGGGAATCGGCGCAGCGACCGCGCGCGAGGCGGCGCGGGCAGGCTGGCGCCTGGTGCTCGCCGCCCGCTCGCTCGAGCGCCTGCAGACGCTCGCGGGCGAGCTCGGCGGACAGGACAGCGCGATCGCGGTCCGCTGCGATGTCACGGAGTGGGATCAGCAGCAGGAGATGGTCTCGCGCGCGCTGTCGGCGTTCGGCCGGATCGACGCCGTGTTCGCCAACGCCGGCTTCGGCGGGCCTCGCGGGTTCCTGTCCGGGACCCCGGAGCAGTGGCGCGAGATGGTCCTGACGAACGTCTACGGCGCCGCCCTGACGATCCGGGCGGGCATTCCTGCACTGAAGGACTCGCGAGGACATCTGCTGCTGACCTCGAGTGTCGCGGGACGCCGGCCGCTGCCCGGCTCGCTGTACTCATGCACGAAGCATGCGGTGACCGCGATGGGCGAGGCCGCCAGGCAGGATCTGAACGGGACCGGGGTGCGGGTGACACTCATCGAGCCGGGCATGACCGACACGCCGTTCTTCGAGAAGCCCCCGATCGAGCACATGCTCGAGGACGAGGACATCGCGCGCGGCGTGATGTATGCGCTGTCGCAGCCTGCGCATGTCGACGTGAACGAGATCCTGATCAGGCCCACCGCCCAGGACGGCTGAAGCACGGCCCGCGGGAGCTGCGTTCAGGAGTGCGCGATCACGTGGGCGAAGTAGAAGCCGGCGGCTGCGCAGGCGCCGGCGACGATCGCGGTCCCCGCCACGCCCATGCGCGGCAGGTGCTCACGGGCCATCAGCGTCGCGATCACGTCGACGCTGTCGGCGGCTGCGCATCCGGCCTGCACCCGCCCTCCCGCCACGGGGTCGCCGAGCGTCGCGAGCGCCGCGACACCGAGAGCGATGTCGCGTGCGGCGAGGCCGCGTGCGAGATCTGCGACGACGGGATGCGCGGCGTTCTCCTCGCCGAGCCACCGGCCGCTCACGCGCTCGGGCGCGATCATGATCGCCGTTCCCAGCACGACGCGCCCGGCGGCGAGCAGCATTGCGCCGCGCCTGGCGTTCACGGCTGCTGTGACCTCAGGCCTGGTCTGCGTCGGGCACGACGGTCACGACACGACCGCGGCGGCCGGTGGTGAACTGCACGGTTCCGGCTGCGCGCGCGTAGAGCGTGTCGTCCTTGCCGATGCCGACGCCGGCACCCGGCTTGAAGCGCGTGCCGCGCTGACGCACGATGATCTCGCCGCCGGTGACGGCCTCTCCTCCGAAGGTCTTCACGCCGAGGCGCTGAGAGTTCGAGTCGCGCCCGTTGCGGCTGGAGCCGAGCCCCTTCTTATGAGCCATCTGAAGCCTTCTCCTTGTTCTCGTCTGTTGCCTTCGCGGCGGTGCTCGCGGGTGCCTTCGTCTCGGCCTTCTTCGCGCTCTTGCCGGCCCCGGAGGCGATCTCGGTCACCTCGATCTGGGTGAGGTCCTGACGGTGGCCGGTCCGGCGTTTGTAGCCACGCTTGGGCTTGAACTTGAAGACCCGGAGCTTCTCGCCGCGCACGTGCGCGATGACCCTGGCGGTGACCTTGACCTTCTCGAGGCCGTCCTTGTCGAAGATCGCCTCCTCCGAGCGGTAGAGGATCGGCTCGAGGGTCACGTCCTCGCCCTCGGCGACTGGCAGGCGCTCGACGAGCAGCTTCTGCCCGCGCTCGACGCGGTACTGCTTGCCGCCTGTCTTCACGATCGCGTACATGTCGGTCTCAATCTCGATTCTCTAGCTTGAAGGGCGCCGGCCGGCTGACCCCGTGCTACTCGGGGCCTGCCTCGGCCTTGGCAGCCGAACGGCGCCGTCCGCCCCTGCGGCCACGACGCCGAGGCTTGGATTGTAGGCCATCCTCGCCGCTCTCGTCCCCGGATCCCTCTCCCGCGGGTCTCTGCACGGGCTCCTCGTCGGGCTCGAGCTCGGTATCAGGCGCCGCCGCGGCCCTGCCGCGCACCTTCTTGGCCGCCGTATCGCTCTCGCCATCCGGCTCGGCCGCGGCCTTCGCAGACCGGCGCGCGCGTGGTTTGCCCTCACCCGCGGGGGTGCGCCGCCTGCCGCGCGTGCTCTCGCGCGTGCTGGGCGTCCGAACCGGCGCGGCGACCACCTCTCCGGACTCGTCCAGCAGCAGCGCGCTGGCGGCCGTGCGGCCGACCTGGTCGATGCGCACCATGCGCTTCTCTCCCACGCACGAGGCCGCGCCGGCGATCGAGATGATGTAGCCGTCGATTTTCGCGACCGCGTCGTCGACGTCGTACATGTGCGGCTCGACGATGTCGACGAGCACCTCGTCGCCCTGGCGGAACGGCAGCGCGCGCTCCTCGACCTCCTCGCGTGTCCCCATGAAGGTGATCGCGAAGTGATCCAGCGCGAGCCCTTCCGAGCCCTCGAACAGGAACGATGTCTTGGTCTGCGCCTCGAGCGCGTGCAGTACGCGTGAGCCGTGACCGGTGAACTGCGTGCTCACGCGGGGGTTGATCTGGACCAGGAACGCCTCGGCGTCGGGGTGTTCGACGGCGACGTCGCGCAGACGCCGCTCGAATTCGATCGCGATCGTCTCCTCCGAGCGGATCACGCCCTCCCCCTCGCAGGTCGGGCAGGGCCTGCTCATGATCTCGCGCACGCCCTCGGTCACGTTCTGCCGCGTCATCTCGACGAGCCCGAGCTTTGAGATCTCGGCGGTGAACGTCTTTGTGCGGTCCTCGTCGAGGGTCTTGCGCAGTGTCTTCATCACCGCATCGCGGTTGCGGGCGCGCGCCATGTCGATGAAGTCGATGACGATGATCCCGCCGATGTCGCGCAGTCTCAGCTGGTTGACGACCTCCTCGGCCGCCTCGAGGTTGGTCTTGGTGATCGTGTCCTCGAGCCCGGCGCCCTTGCCACGGCCGATGAAGCTGCCGGAGTTCACGTCGATGACCGTCAGCGCCTCCGCGTAGTCGATGATCAGGTAACCGCCGCTCGGCAGGTCCACCCGGCGGGAGAGCACCCCCTCGATCGCCTTGTCGACGCCGTGGGCCTCGAACAGGGGTTCCTTCTCCTGCCACAGCTCGACCCGCTCGACGAGCTCCGGCGCGGTCCTCGTGAAGAACGAGACGAGCCGCTGGTACTGCTGCTCGTCGTCGACGACGGCGCGCTCGAAGTGTGCCGAGAAGATGTCGCGCACGACGCGAACGGAGAGGTCTGCCTCCTGGAAGACGAGGTCCGGGGCGGCGGTGTCCTTCACGCGTTTGACCAGCACCTCGTGGAGCTTGTGCAGGTACTTCAGCTCACGTTCGAAGTCCTCGCGCTTGGCGCCGTGGGCAGCCGTGCGGACGATCACCCCTCCGCCGTCGAGCTCGAGTCCCGCGGTCTGTCTGCGCAGGCGCTCGCGCTCCCTGTCCTCGAGGCGCCGCGAGACCCCCACGCCCTCGCCGGTCGGCGCATACACCATGTAGCGACCCGCGATCGTGAGCTCCATCGAAAGGCGCGCGCCCTTCGTCTTCAGCGGGTCCTTCACGACCTGCACGACGATCTCCTGGCCGGGGCTCAGCAGATCGGAGATCTTGCGTCCTCCCCCGCCCCCGCGGCCCCGCCTCGGTGTCTCCACACCCGGGAGGACGATCTCGTCGACGTGCAGGAACCCGTTCTTCTCAAGTCCGATGTCGACGAACGCAGCCTCGAGCCCGGGGAGGACGTTGTCGACCTTCCCCTTGTAGATGTTTCCGACGATCGAGCGCCCGCCGCGGCGCTCTATGTAGAGCTCAGCTACCCGGTAGCCGGGTTCCGGGCCCGAGCCGCCGCGCTTGCGGCCGCGGCTCGAGGAGGCACGGGAGGCGGCGGGCGTTCCGCCTGCCTCCAGGAGCGCGACGCGCGTCTCCGCGCGGTCGACGCTGACAAGCACTTGCTTTTTCAATTTGATCCAGTCGTTCGTTGTGGAAGGGAGCCGAGCCGCGCGCCGGCCGAATCCCGCTCGACGGGCGCAGCGCAGGCCGGCGGAGCCCTGAACGGCGCACGGCCGTTCGGGCAGAGTCGGCGCAGCAGGCCGCCGGAGGGTCGGCGGCAAGGTGCCCATCGCGGATGATTGCGACTGCCGGCAGGCGCCCCCGACGCGAACAGAGAAGAGGCTCTGAAGGGCTCATCGTCTGGTGGGGGTCCTCGGCGAACATTCTGTCTAGTAGCGGATCACGCGGCCCTTGAACGCTGCCGAGGCGCGTGCCTGCAAGTAAATCGATTGCAACAGGCCAACGGCCAACAGTGTGGTGATCACCGACGAACCGCCGTAGCTCATGAGCGGAAGCGTGACGCCGGTAATGGGCATGATCCCAATAGTCATCCCCACGTTGACAAAGACCTGGAACATGAGCATAGCTGCTACTCCGGCCGCTATGAGCGATCCGAACAGATCCTTGGACATCACGAGGACGCGCAGGGTTCGCCATATCAGCAGCGCATAGAGCAGCAGCAGCACCCCGGCGCCCGCGAACCCGTACTGCTCTCCGACCGCCGCGAAGATGAAGTCGGTGTGGTCCTCGGGCACGAAGTTGAGCTTGGTCTGGGTGGGGTTCGCGCGCCCAGTCTTGCCCCCCGACCCGATCGCGATCTTGGACTCCTGCTGTTGGTAGCCTTCGGACTGCGGGTTGGATGAGGGGTGCAGGAACGCGGTGAGCCTGTCCACCTGGTAGGGCTTGAGCACGTTGACCCCCGCCGCGGGTGCCGCCACGAGCACGAACGCGACCGCCACGACCACGAGCGTCGCGAGCGCCGCCAGGTGCTTCCAAGGTGTTCCCGCGACGAACAGCAGCATGAACGCGATCACCATGTAGACCATCCCGGAGCCGAGGTCGGGCTGGGCGATCACGAACATCGCCGGTATCAGCGCCGCGATCATCACGCGGATCGTCGTATCGCGCTCGCCGAGCCTGCGCGAGCGGTCGACGACCAGCGCGGACAGCGAGACGATCAGCAGGACCTTGCCTATCTCCGACCCCTGGAAGGAGAACAGCGGGAAGTTGATCGCGCGCTGGGATCCCAGCGCGGCGTGCCCGAGGCCGAGCACGGCGAGGATGCTCACGATCAGCGCCCCGTAGATCAGGTTTTTGATTCGGCGCAGCCCTGAATAGTCGATGCGCGAGAGCACGATCATCAGCACGAAGCCGACGATCAGGTAGATCTCCTGGCGGTGGACGTAGTAGCCGGGGCTGCCGGGAACCAGGTTCTCGGTCGCGCTGCGCAGCGTCACGGCGGAGCAGACTCCGAGCCCGATCACCGCGAAGGTCAGTATCGGGTCCAGCGGCAGGCGCAGGCTGCGCGGGGGCGCCGGGGGCGCCTCCTCGGCTGGCGTGATCGGGCTGAGCGGGCTCACAGCGTCTTGGATGTCCCGGCGACGAACTTCAATGGCTGCCCATACCACTGCGACGCCATCAGCCGGGCGATCGGGGCTGCCGTTTCGGCACCGAACCCGCCCTGTTCCACGGTGACGGCGATGACTATGGGACGGCTCTGGTTGCCGATGTAGGTCATGTACCAGGACTGGTCTTCCTGGCCCGCGTGCTGAGCGGTGCCGGTCTTTCCGTAGACGGGGTAGGCGGTCTGGTTCCATCCCGTCCAGACGTCGGCGGAGGTCCCGCCGGGCTCGCTCGCCGCGTCGTGGATCCCTTCCATGACGAGGTTGAGGTAGGTGTCGCTCAGGTGCACGGGGCGGCTGGCGGGCGGCGTGATGCTCTGCACGACCCCGCCGGTGCTTTCGTCGATCTCGAGCCCGAGGTGGGGCGTGACCACCTTGCCGTAGCCGCCGTTTTCGTACGCGTTCGCGAGCGTGGAGTACGCGACCGCCATCTGCAGGGGATCGGTCAGCAGATCTCCCTGCCCGACGGCGAGGTGCATGTCATCTCCGATGCTCCACGGACGGATTTCGCTGACGATCCCGCAGGAGGATTTGTGTGTGCGCCGCTCGCACGCTTCCTCCGCCTCGTTCTGCTTCTGGCGCCACGCGGTGTCGGGGACGACGCCGGGGAACTCGCTCGGCAGGTCGATGCCCGTGGGCTCTCCGACACCGAGCTTGTGCGCCATGTTCTGGATCACGTCGCCGTGGGAGTTGGCGCGCTCGCCGACTTCGAAGAAGTACGTGTCCGAGGAGACCTTCAGCGCTTCGACGAGCGGCACGGCGCCGAAGTCTGCCATTCCCGCGTTGCAGAACTTCTCTGTCGAGACTTCGATGCACTGGCCGGCTCCGAGGGCTTCATCGGGCGTGATCACGCCGCCTTCGAGCGCGGCCATCGCGGTGATCGGCTTGAACGTCGAGCCGGTCGGATAGGCGCCGTTGATCGCCCGGTCATCAAGCGGGCCTGTCGCGCTGCCGCTTCCGACGAGCCGCGCGTATTCGCTCTGTGTCAGCGGTTTGGCGAATTTGTTCGGGTCGAACGTCGGATATGAGCCCATTGCGAGCACTTCGCCGTTGCGGGGGTCGAGCGCGACGAAAGCGCCGCCGGTCGCCGGTTTGCCGCCCGCCCGCGCATTTTCGATCCCTTCCACGAGGGCCTTTTCGCTCTCGCGCTGGAGCCCGAGGTCGAGCGTGACCTTCAGGCTGTGCCCGGCGATCGGCGCCGTCGCGGCAAGCGAGCTCGGGACCGGGTCCCCCGCCGCGTCGACCTCGATGCGCTGCACGCCGGGGCGGCCGCGGAGGTAGCTGTCGTAATAGAACTCCAGGCCTTCCTGTCCGACGACCGTTCCGGCGGGCACACCGCGGAACGCGCTCAGCTTGAGCTCGCCTTCGGAGATCTGGTCGACGTGCCCGAGCACGTGCGCCGCGAGATCGCCGTACGGGTACTCGCGAATCGACACGGGCTGCTGCTGGACCCCGGGGAATTCGCCCTGGCGCTCACCGAGGACGGTGAGGACCCCTGCGCCGGCGTCGGTCTTGATCGTCACGGGCGCATACGGGACGGCCGTCTCGCCCTTTTCGACGAGTTCCCGGACCCGGCGTCCGCTGATGCCGAGCAGAACCCCGAGCCGGTGGTAGAGCGCGGTGCGCGCGGGCCCTTCGGGCGGGAGCTCCGATGGCACCACCTGGACAGCGTTGGTGACGCGGCTCGTCACGAGCGCCTGCCCGTTGCGGTCCAGGATCTCCCCGCGCGGCGCCGGGATCGGGATGTCGCGCACGCGGTTCGCATTGGCCTCCGCCACATACTGTTCGCCGGAGAGGACCTGCAGGAACCACAGGCGGAAGAAGATCACGCCGAACATGACCATCGCGACGCCTCCGATGATCGCGACGCGCAGCGCGAGCTGCGGCGAAACTGGGGTCCTCGGCTCGCTCGGCCGCACTCTCTCCATCGCTACGCCCGCGACAGCGGGCTGAGCCCGCCGGTCGTGTACGCGCGCCTGCGCCGGCGCCTGCGCGGATCCTCCGGCAGCGCTCCCTGCAGGGCCCAGCGGACCAGTGCCCACATCGGCAGCGCGACGACGGCGTTGACGAGCACCTCCAGCACGATCTGTTTGAGCAGATCAAGGCTGACGGGCGCGTCCACGCCGAGCATGAACTCCATCAGCGAGTAGCCGACGAGCGCGACCGCTGTGGCGCCGGCGCCGACCAGCAGCGGGGTGAGCGCGGCCTGCGGGTCGCGAACTTCGCGCAGCCGGCCGGCCCAGAACCCGATCAGGGTGAAGATGAGAGACGTCAGGCCGAGCGTCTGCAGCAGTGCGAGATCGACGAGCAGCCCGACCGCGAAGCCGCTCACGCATCCGATCATCGACCCGCACAGCAGGCCGATGAACGCCACGAGCAGCGGAGACAGGTCGACGTTGATGCCGAAGATCGGGACCTCCGAGACGACTCCTATCTGGAAGAACACGACGACGAGCGAGAGCACCGCGACGCGCACGAGCAGCGAGCTGGAAAGCGAGTTGTTCATCCGCCCGCCCCGACCGACGCGAGCTGTTCGCCGGACTGGTTGTTGACCGAGGAGGACGCCTGCCCCACGGGCAGCACCGACACGGCGTTCGCGAGGTTCGCCGCGCGCGATCCGTCGACGGTCGTCAGCACCTCGACTATGTCGAGGTCGTGCAGGTTCACGATCGGGTGCACGTTCACGGTCTTGTAGGCGCTTTCTTCGTTGACCGATGTGACCTGGCCGATGAGGATCCCCGGCGGATAGAGCGAGTTGTCCGGCGGTGCGACGGTGCCCGAGGTCACGACGTATTCCCCTACGTTCGGCTGCGCTGTGGCGGGCAGGTATTGGAGCAGAAGGTTGTTCGGTTCGCCGACCTTCGGCTGGATGATGCCCGTCGCCGTGCTCGAGCCGATGCGCGCCGAGACGCCCATCGAGCTGTCGGTGATCAGATCGACCTCTGCGGCGTCCGATGAGGCCACCGCGACCTTCCCGACGAGTCCTTCGCCGTTCACGACAGGGTCGTTCACGCGCACACCGGACGATTCGCCCTTGTCGATCGTCACCGTCGAATACCACAGGTTCGGGGATTTCCCGATGACCGTCGCCGCCACCGGCGTATAGCTGGAGATGCCGAGCCGGTCCAGATGGAACAGCGCCAGCAGCTCCCTGTAGGAGCGTTTTTCAGCCTGGTCGGCGACCAGTTCGCGCCGCAGTTTGTCGGTCTGCTTGAGCGATGCCGAGAGCTGGCTTTTCGCATGCAGGGTGTTGCCGAACCATCCGAACAGGTCGCGAACGGGCTTCAGGGCCGCGTTCGCGCCGTCCTGGATCGGTGAGACGACCGTCAGGAAGCCGCGCTGGACCTGGTGCAGGCGTCCGCCTGAAGCCTCACCGAAGTAGGCCGTGAGCAGCAGCAGAGATAGCACGACGAGCAGAATGAGGACCGCTCGCCTGCGCCGAACCGACTTGTCGTACACCTATGACTACCTTCCGAAGCGTTCACGGCACAGAGTACCCGGGGGACCTGCGAACTGTCGCAGGGGCTATCTGCGTCGACGGTTGCGCGACGTGCGGTTGGAGCGGTGGATCGCCTCGAACTCCTCGAGCGACCGGCCCGACCCCACAGCGACGCACGTCAGCGGGGATTCAGCGAGATGCGCGGGCATCTGCGTCTCCTCGCGAAGCCTCTCATCGAGACCCTGCAGCAGCGATCCGCCTCCCGCGAGCATGATCCCGCGGTCCATGATGTCCGACGCGAGCTCGGGCGGCGTGCGGTCGAGCGTCTCCTTGACGGCTTCGATGATCTGGTTCAGGGGTTCCTCGAGCGCCTGCCGGATCTCCTCGCTCGTGAGAACGACCGTCTTCGGCAGGCCGGCGACCATGTCCCGCCCGCGGATCTCCGCCTGCAGCTCCTCTTCCATCGGGCACGCCGATCCGATCTCGAGCTTTAGCTCCTCCGCGGTCTGCTGGCCGATCAGGAGCTTGTACTCCTTCTTCGCGTAGTTGATGATCGCCTCGTCCATCTCGTCGCCGCCGACGCGGATCGACTGTGAGACGACGATCCCGCCGAGGGATATGACGGCCACCTCGGAGGTGCCGCCGCCGATGTCCACGACCATCGAGCCGGTCGGCTCTCCGACCGGGAGGCCCGCCCCGATCGCGGCGGCCATCGGCTCCTCGATGAGATACGCGGTCCGGGCGCCCGCCGAGAGGCAGGCCTCCTCGACCGCGCGCTTCTCCACGCCGGTGACCCCCGACGGGACACAGACGACCACCCGCGGGTGGGCCCAGCGATTCTGGTGGACCTTCTGTATGAAGTGCCGGAGCATCTGCTCGGTGACGTCGAAGTCCGCGATGACGCCGTCCTTCAGGGGCCTGATCGCCTGGATCGTGCCGGGGGTGCGGCCGAGCATGCGCTTGGCCTCGATCCCGACAGCGTGGACTTCACCGGTCCTCGAGTCGATCGCGACGACGCTCGGCTCGGACAGGACGATGCCGCGCCCGCGCACGTAGACGAGCGTGTTGGCGGTCCCGAGGTCGACCGCCATATCGCGGCCGCCGAACCCCGTCAGATAGCTGAAGATGCCCATAGAGAGAGATAGGGCGCGCCTGAATCCGGTCTGGCGCCGCTTGATCGCGGCGCGCTGCGATGCCGGCGCTTTGCGGGGCGCACCCGCGTCTGAGTGTAGCGAAGGAGTGCCCGCGCGGCATAGGTATGCGAGCCCTTTTGCACAGGTTTGGTCAGGTTCGCGGAACCGCTCACATCCGCTCCCCTCACAGGCTGAGCAGCTCGGGATACACGTCGAGCAGACGCGCGAGCGGGAGCCCCACAACGTTCTCATAGTCGCCGCTGACGGCCCTCACCAGGGCCGCACCGGCGCCCTGGATCGCGTAGCCGCCCGCTCTACCCCGCCACTCGCCCGTTGCCAGGTACCAGGCGAGCATCTCCTCCCCGAGGTCGCGGAATGTGACGCTCGTGCGCTCGAGCGCGGTCAGCTCCCGCGTCCCGTCGAGGACCGCGAGTCCGCTGAGCACCTCATGGGTCCTTCCGGCGAGCCCCCGCAGCATCCCCCGCGCCGTGCTCTCATCCGCCGGCTTTCCGTGAATCGTCCCGCCGAGGTACACGACGGTGTCGCAGCCGATGATCACCTCGTCCTGACCCTCGCGCATGGCCGCGCGTGCCTTGCCGAGCGCGTTCTGGACCGTCACGCTCGCCGGGTCGCCGCTGCTCAGCTCGCCGACCCCGGGGACCCGCACGGTGAACGGGACGCCGAGACGCTCGAGGATCGCGCGCCGCTGCGGCGAGCCCGAAGCCAGTACGAGCGGTCTGCGCCCTGCCTGCGCGGGGGCCGTCCCCTCGACTACCGCTGCTCCCCGAAGAACAGCTCGGCCTCGCGCGCGGCGGACTCGGGTGAGTCCGAGCCGTGCACCATGTTCTCGCCCATCTCGATCGCGAAGTCGCCACGGATCGTGCCGGGCGCGGCGTCGAGCGGGTTGGTCGCGCCGATCACCTGCCGTGCGGCCCTGACGGCATCGGTGCCCTCGAGCACCATCGCGACGATCGGGCCCGAGGTGATGAACTCGACGAGCTCGCCGAAGAACGGCCGCTCGGCGTGCTCGGCGTAGTGGCGCTCGGCGAGCTCTCGTGTGACGGTCATCTGTCGCAGGGCGCTGAGTTTCAGCCCCTTGCGCTCGAAGCGGGCGATGATCTCGCCGGTCAGTCCGCGTGCGAACGCGTCGGGCTTGACCAGGATCAGGGTTCGGTCCATGTGTGGCCTCTCTGGGGTTTGTCGGCGTTGGTCAGGAGCTGGGTCGGGGTCGCCTCGCGCGTCCCGCCGGACGCGGGGCGGCGGCCGGCTCGGCGAGCGATGATGCGCTCGCCTCGACGTCGTCGAGTTCGGGCGCCACGGAGCTCTCGTGCTCCTGCTCCTCGCTCTCGTGCGCCGGCGCCGTGCGTCGTCTGCGTTTCCTCGGCGCGGTGAGCCCCGGGACATCGGCCTCGCAGTAGGGACATATCGTCCAGGCCTGGTCGAGCGGGCGCGAGCAGCTGACGCAGCGCTCCTTGAGCTTGCGCAGGCAGCTCGGGCAGCGAATGAAGTCGCGCTCCACCGGGTAGTCGCAGTGGGGGCACAGCGACCGGTCGAGCTGATGCAGGCGAGCCTCTGCGGCCTGCATCTCGAGTTCGCGCTCTCGGACGTCCTCGAGGTACTCGGGCGGCCTAAGGATGATGTAGACGATGGTGCCGACGAACGGGAACAGCGACGCCATCGTGGCACAGCCGATCAGCATCGGGTCCAGGATCCGGCGCCTCGCGTCTGCGTACGTCCAGTAGATGAGCGACAGGTACAGGACGACGAGGAACAGCAGCACCAGGTCGACGGCGAGCTTCAGGCCGCTGCTTTCGATTCCGAAGATGGCGAACGGTGGCATCGGCGCGCTGAGTTTAGAGAAACAAGCGGGCGAACCCGTAGCCAGCTGCGAAGAAGACGAGGATAACGAGCGCGACGATGAGCGCCACCGCGCCGATCATCGTGAGCACCGACGGTCCTTCGGAGTTCATCCCGCGGCACTCCTTCCGTGCGCCGGAGACTCCCAGGTCGCGGGAAGCTCGTCGGCGAGCAGCTCGCCGACGAGGTAGACAGAGCCTGTCGCCAGCACCGTGCCCCCATGTTCGCGCGCCCATCGCTGGGCCTGCTCCAGCGCCCGCTCGGGCCTCGGCTCGCAGGAGACGTCCTCGTAGCCGAGCTGGCGTGCATGGGACTGCAGTGCGGCGGGCGGCAGCGCGCGCGGGCCGGGCGGCGCGGTGAACCACGCCCGCGCACAGAGCGGGAGCAGCGCAGCGAGCATCGCGGCGGCGTCCTTGTCCTCGAGCACCCCCAGCACGAGCGCCAGCGGCCCGTCGCCGACCACCTCCGGCAGCGAATCGATCAGCGCCGCCACGGCGGCTGGGTTGTGGGCGCCGTCGACGATCGTCAGGGGGTCATCGGCGATCTGCTGCAGGCGGCCGCGCATCTCGGTCGCCGCGCCGGCGCGCGCCAGCGCCGGTTCGCTGAGCGCCATCCCCGCACGGTCCAGGTATGCGCCTGCCGCCGCGGCGGCGAGCGCGAAGTTCCGTCGCTGGAATGCTCCGGGTGCGCGCAGGAGAATGCCGGCAGTGAGCTCGGGCAGGGGCCGGACGATCTCGGCGTGCCGTTCGCCGGCGATGCGCTCGGCGACGGCGAGCGCGTCGGGCTCGAGGTTCTGCCCGAGCACCAGCGTGCCGGATGCGGCGACGACGGCGAGCTTCTCCTCCGCGATGTCCGTGATCGTCGGCCCGAGCCACCTCGTGTGCTCCAGCCCCACGTTGGTGAGGACGGTGATTGGGGCGTCGATGACGCTCGTCGCGTCGTAGCGGCCGCCGAGTCCCGCCTCGATCACCGCCACCTGCACCTCCTGCCTGGCCATCTGCCACAGCGCTGCAGCGGTCAGCAGTTCGAACTGCGTGACGTGGTCATCCTCGGCGAGCGTCCTGTTGACCCGGTCCGCGGCCCAGCTGGCTCTCGCGATCGCCTCGGCGAACGCGTCGGGGTCCAGCTCGCGTCCGTCGATCTGCACACGCTCGCTGTAGGAGCGCAGGTGAGGCGAGGTGTACGCGCCGGTGCGCAGGCCGTGCTCCCGGAGGATCGCTGCGGTCATCCTCGTGGTGGACGACTTGCCGTTGGTCCCAAGCACGTGCACGGTGTCGTAGCTGCGCTCGGGTGAGGAGAGCGCGGTCATCATCCGGTGCATTCGGTCCAGGCCGAAGCGCATCCCGAACAGCTCGAGCGAGCGGAGCCTGTCCTCGGCCTGGGCCGGGGTCCAGCCTCGTCCCGCGTCGGGTGATGCCTGGGCCGGGCGCTCGCCCTGGTGGGAGTCGGTCCTGTGCACGCTTCTGCCGTGTCGGCTAGGCGCCGGGGTGCCGGCGCAGGTAGTCGATGAACATCGGCCTTAGCGCCTCGCCGAGCGCCCCGTCGCCACTGTGCATCGCGTCTGAGATCAGTCCTTTTGAGAACTGGATGTCGTAGTCCGCCTCGCCCTCGTCGCCGATCGAGGTCTGTGCCGCCGGGATCACCTGCAGAAGCGACCAGAAGAACTTGACGTCCAGGTGCTTCTCGGCGCGGCGGACCGCGCGGTCGTGAAGCTCCTTCGTGGAGAGATCCTCGAGTGTGTCGCTCATCCGCGCGGTCCCCTTGAGAGCGTGCCGGGTATCACTCGGCCGGGCCTGAGCTCCCCGCGCGTGGGGCGCGGGCGAATGGCATGAGCTCGCGCCCGATCCCGAGCAGGTCGAGCTTCGTGACTATCGCGCCCAGCTCCTCGCGCTCGAGCGCGCTGAGGTTGCCGGGCTTGCCCTTGCTCTTGCGCAGCAGCTGGGCCAGGCGGGATCGCTCCTGCTTGCTCAGCAACCGCCTGCGCCTGTCGACGGTCATCGCCGCCTGCAGCAGGAGCAGCCACGGCACGGCTTTCGCTTTTGCACCGAGAGACAGCGGAGATTTCAGCGACGGGGCCACAGACGCGATGGTAGCGGGGCCCGTGGGCCGGCAGGCTACGGCCGGCGCGCCAGCTCTTCCCGTATGAGCTCACCCTCGCCGCCGGCCCGGGTGGCTCAGGCCGACTCCTCGCGCAGCGACGCATCGCGCGAGTCCTCGGGTGCTGCTTCGGTCACGAGTGTCGGGGTCAGCCCCTTCTCGACGGTCTCCTTCGTGACCACGCACTTCTTGACGTCGCGGCGCGAGGGAAGCTCGAACTGCACCTCGAGCAGGATCTCCTCGATGATCGAGCGCAGACCGCGGGCGCCGGTTTCACGCTCGAGGCCCTTCTCGGCGACCGCGACAAGCGAGTCCTCGGAGAACACGAGCTCGATCCCGTCGAACGCGAAGAAGCGCTGGAACTGCTTGACGAGTGCGTTGCGCGGCTCCACGAGGATCGACACGAGGTCCTCGCGGGTGAGCTGGTGCACCGCCGACATCACGGGCAGCCGGCCGATGAACTCGGGGATCAGCCCGTATTCGATCAGGTCCTCGGGCAGGCAGTGTTCGAAGATCGCGCCGGGGTCGCGCTCGGCCTTCTCCTCGATCGCAGCCGCGAATCCGACGCCCTGGTGACCGATGCGCCGCTCGATGACCTTGTCGAGGTTCGCGAACGCCCCGCCGCAGATGAACAGGACGTTCGTCGTGTCGATCGTCAGGAACTCCTGGTGGGGGTGCTTGCGCCCGCCCTGCGGCGGAACCGATGCCTGGGTCCCCTCAAGGATCTTCAGCAGGGCCTGCTGTACACCCTCGCCGGAGACGTCGCGCGTGATCGACGGGTTGTCGGCCTTGCGCGCGATCTTGTCGACCTCGTCTATGTAGATGATTCCCGTTTCGGCCTTCTTGACGTCGTAATCGGCGGCCTGGATCAGCTTCAAGAGGATGTTCTCGACGTCCTCACCGACGTACCCGGCCTCCGTCAGAGCGGTCGCGTCGGCGATCGCGAACGGGACGTTGAGCGTTCGCGCGAGGGTCTGGGCGAGCAGCGTCTTGCCGCAGCCCGTCGGACCGAGGAGCAGGATGTTCGACTTCTGAAGCTCGATGTCCGAATCGCCGGACATCATCATCTGCACGCGCTTGTAGTGGTTGTAGACGGCCACCGACAGCGTGCGCTTGGACGGGTCCTGCCCCACCACGTACTCGTCAAGGACCTCGTATATCTCGCGCGGCTTGGGGAGGTTCTCGATGTCGAACGCCGGCGGCGCCGAGAGCTCCTCGTCGATGATCTCGTTGCAGAGATCGATGCACTCGTCGCAGATGTAGACGCCGGGGCCCGCGATCAGCTTCTTCACCTGACGCTGGGACTTGCCGCAGAAGCTGCACAGGAGCTGCTCGTTGGAATCTGTCGGTCGGGCCATAGTTGAAAGCTCTCTCTCCTCAGACTCTCAGAACATGCCGGACGCGGCGCCAGCAGCACCTCCGCTCCGCAGAGCGGCCCCTCGTCCTAGTGCTCCGAGATCACACGGTCGATGATTCCGTACTCCTTCGCCTCCTCAGAGCTCATGAAGTAGTCGCGCTCTGTGTCTTTGCGGACCTCCTCCAGGGCCTTGCCGGTGTGCTTGGCGATGATCTCGTCCAGCCTGCGGCGCACATCGATGATCTCCTTGGCGTGGATCTCGATGTCCGTCGCCTGACCCTGAAAGCTCGATGACACCTGGTGGATCAGGATCTTGGCGTTCGGCAGCGCCATGCGCTTGCCCGGCGCGCCGCCGGCGAGCAGCAGCGCCCCCATCGACATCGCTATCCCCACGCAGATCGTCTGGACGTCCGGCTTGATGAACTGCATCGTGTCGTAGATCGCGAGCCCCGCATACACCGACCCTCCAGGCGAGTTGATGTAGATCGACACATCCTTATCGGGGTCCTCGGACTCCAGGTGCAGCAGCTGCGCGACGATCAGGTTCGCGATCTGGTCATCCACCGGGGTCCCCAGGAAGATGATCCGCTCGTTCAGCAGGCGGCTGTAGATGTCGAAAGCACGCTCACCTCGCGATGTCTGCTCTACGACCATTGGAACAAGTGGGCTCATAGTCCTCGCCTTTGTTTCGCTTCGCCTGCCGGATTCCTTCGAAGGCTACCGATCTGGTGTCCAAAGCTTGGACGCCTCGCCGCCGCCGGCGGGTGCCTGGGCGGGTTCGGCCTCGCCCTTCTCGGGCGTCCAGATCTTCTCGCGGGCCTGCGCCTGAGCCACGGGTATCGGCTTCGCCTCGGCTGCGACGAGGTCGATCGCCTGGCGGGCGGCGAGGTCCTCGCGCACCTCCTCCAGGCGCCCGGCCGAGCGCAGCTGCTCGAGGAGCTCGCCCGCCTCGATCCCTTCGCGCTCCGCGGTCGGTGCCAGTGCCTGGATGATCTCGGGCTCGGAGGGACTGATCCCCTCGGCCTCGACGATCGCGGTGATGACCGCCTCGCGGCGAAGCGCGAGCTCGGCTTCGGGCTCCATCTCGGCGACGATGTCGGCCTCCTCGCGACCGATGATCTGCAGGTAGGCATCGCGGGAGATGCCGCGATGGGAGAGGGTGTGGATCATCCGCTCCCACATCTCGCCCGCCCGTGCCTTCACGAGATCGGGTGTGACGTCCACGCGCGCTCCGGCCACGGCCGCGTCAAGCGCCGCCTGGCGGAAGTCCGCCTCGACCCGCTCCGCGTCGGCCTCGGCGAGCCTGCCCTCGATGTCCTGGCGCAGCTCCTTGAGATCGTCGAATCCGGCGTCCACGGCGAAGCTGTCGTCCGCAGCGGGAAGCTCCTTGAACTTGACCTCCTTGACGGTGACGTCGAAGGACGCGTCGCGACCGGCAAGGTCGCTGTTCCCGTACTCGTCCGGGAAGCGCAGGGCCAGCGTGCGCTGATCGCCCGCAGCCGCACCGAGCAGGCCGTCCTCGAAGCCCTCGATCAGGTTTCCGCCGCCGAGCTCGACGAGCTGGTCGCGGCCCTCGCCGCCTGCGAATGGCGTCCAGCGCGCCTCTCCCTCGGGGGCGTCGGGGTCCGGCAGGGAGCCGACGTAGTCGATGACCACGAAGTCGCCGGACTGAGCCGGCCGCTCGACGGTCTCGAGCCGGGCGAGCCGCTCGCGCATCGCGTCGATCTCCTGCTGGATCTGCTCGGGGTCGCTCTCGGGGTCGCGCCGCGGGACCTCGAGGCCGCGGTAGTCGCCGAGCTCCGCCTTCGGGAGCACCCCGATCTCGATCGAGAACTCCAGGGCCTTGCCCTGCTCGGGCAGGTCGCCGAGGTCGACCTCGGGATCACCCACGGGGACGATGCCGGATGTGGCTATCGCCAGCGAGTACCAGCTGGAGAGCGTGTCGCGAACGGCTTCCTCGAGCACCGCCTCGCGACCTATCCGCTGGATCACCAGCGGGGCGGGTACCTTTCCGCGGCGGAAGCCCGGGAGCTTGAGCTCCTTGCCGAGCTGGCGGGCACGGTGCTCCAGCCTGCCCTCGAGCTCCTCCGGGGGGACCTGGACCTGCAGGCGCACGCGGGAGTCACCGAGCTCGGTGACCGTCGTCTTCAGGTCGGCGGGCATGTCCGCCACGATACCGTGCCCGCCGATGCCCGTCCCACCTAAGGCCTCTCGGCGTCTCGTCGAGGCGAGACTCTGGACGGGCTCCGCCGCGCACCTGCTCGCCGGAGGCCTGGATCTAGCGGGCGCCCTCGCACGGCACGTGCTCGCAGGGGCGGGCGCCCGGACCCGGTCCTGGGTCCGGGCGCTGACCGAATCCGGAGGCTAGGCTGCGGCTCCTGCCGTTGCGTTCGCGAACGAGAGCCTCACGCCGCGGGGAATGACGAGCACCGCGCACCGCGAGGTCTCGATCAGGTGTGAAGCGGACGAGGTGATCGAGATCCGGCCCTGCTCGGCCTCCGGGCGGGAGTCGATCACGATCAGGTCGGTCTCGTCGTTGACGACCGGCTCGACGCTCGCGCCGAGTGCGGAGGCGAGCGCAGCGGCCGTGTCGTTTGCCCCGCCGTCTGCGTCGCCGACCGCGACGATGTGTCTGATCCGCGGTCCTGCGGCGTCCTCTGCGAGGTCGACGGGCGCGATCGCCACTGCCGTGGTGCCGCCCTCGAGCAGGCGCTCAGCGGAGTTGCCGATCGCCACGTGGCCCTTGGCCGTGTGGGAGTCGGAGCAGAACACGATCACCTCTGCGCCCTCCGCCTGCGCGAGCGCGCGCAGCCCGTTGGGGGTCGAGCGGTCGGTCACGACGTGGCGGCCCGCGTTGGGGTTGCCGAGGATCTCTGCGCCGCGGCCCAGCGTCTCCTGAGCCTCCTCCTGGGCGATCCGCTCGCGCTCGCCGTCGGCCTCGGGGCTGTGACGGACGTAGGCGAGTGACACGTCGGCGCCGGCCCTCGCAAAGGCACGGCCGAGGGCGACCGCGTCGGCCTCGTTTGCGGTTCCGTCGTAGGAAACGATGATCTTCGAAGGCATGTGGTTCTCCCTTTGCTGTCGTGGCCGCATCCGGGGCGGCCGCTGAAGTCGGACTGAAGGCTGGTTTCTCCACGATGGTGGCATGATCCTGCCATCAGTTCCAATGATCTTCTTGATATGCTCCATTAGCTCAGCTAATGCTTAATGTTGCCCGTCTCCGAGTGCTCCGAGAGGTCGCCTACCGCGGCTCCTTCTCCGCCGCCGCCGAGGCGCTCTCCTACACGCAGTCGGCGATCTCACAGCAGGTCGCGGCGCTCGAGGCCGAGGCGGGGACCACGCTGCTGGAGCGCCACCCCCGCGGCGTCACGCTGACGGCTGCCGGCCAGACGCTCGTGGCCCACGCGGAGGGCATCCTCGCCAGGCTCGAGGCGGCCGAGGAGGCGATGTCGGCGATCGCGGGGCTGCGCGGCGGGCGGCTGCGGATGGCGTCCTTCCCGACCGCGGGCGCCACTCTGATGCCGCTTGCGATCGCGACCTTCCGGGCGAGGTACCCCGACGTTGAGCTCACGCTCGCCGAGGGGGAGCCTGAGGACATCGCACCCCGCCTGCGTGCCGGCGAGCTCGACCTCGCCCTGCTGTTCGAGTTCGACGGCCAGACCCCCCTGCAGGGGGACATGACGCGGGTGGTGCTGCTTCAGGACCCGATGCACCTCGCGCTCCCGAGCGATCACCGGCTGGCTCACCGGCCCGAGATCGCCCTGTCGGAACTCGACAGTGACGCGTGGGTGCAGACCTCCCGCTCGAGCCCGTGCGCCCAGCAGGTGATGCGCAGCTGCCATGCGGCGGGGTTCGAGCCCAACGTCGCGTTCGAGAGCGACGACTACCAGACCGTCCAGGGCCTGGTTGCGGCGGGCGTGGGCGTCGCGCTGATACCTCAGCTCGCGCTGTCGGCTGTGCGCGAGAACATCGTGATCCGGACCCTCTCGCCCGCACCCCCCGTGCGCAGTGTGATCGCGGCGGCGCCCTCCGGTGCCCGACTGGTCCCGGCCGCGCCGGCGATGCTCTCGATCCTGCACGAGGCGGCAGACGCCGTTAATGGCTCGGGGCGCCCGGCCTGACGGCCGGGCGCCCCGAGAGCGCTGCGTGCGGCTCAGACCCTCAACGGGTCATCGCTGCGAGTTATTCGCCTCCGCAATCGTGCTTCATGAGGTTGGCGAGCACTTTGTAGCCAGCCGGCGTCGGGTGAATGTCGCCGGTGAGCATGTTGGTCCATGCCTGGAGGTGTGCCGGTTCCAGACGGTTTTTGGTGTTGAACTTCGGGTACGGGTTCGCGATGCACGGTTCAAATCCACCCTCGGCGGGGGGCTTTGAATACGCTTCTTCCTCGTGCGTGTTGATCAGCGCGGCGAGGCCGAGCGATCCGGCGAGGAGTTCTTTACCGCCGAGCGGGCCTTCGCCTTCGCGGTACAGCACACCGTAGGGGTCATACCCAGCCTGGAAAACGATTTTCCCGGTGTAGTTGACACCACCGAACGTAGCGCCGTTGCGAAGTGCGTACGCTGCGGCCTCGGTGTTTTTGACGATCGTTGCTATCAGACCCGGAACGTGCGAGACGATGCAGTTGTGGCCTGCTTCTTCGGGCGTCGCTCCGTATTTGCTTTTGCCTTCGGTTTCGTATTCGTGTTTGACTTCGGCTTCACAAGCGGCGATCGCGTGCAGCTGGTCGTTCGCGCCGATGTTCAGCGTCAGCATGGTCACCGGTTTGCCGTAGGCAGCGTCGACGGCGACGAGTTCAAGCGCCTTTTCCAGCTGTGACTGGCCGGCGTACGATACGTGCAGCGGACCGCCCACACCGTCGATGTGGTAGGCGTTCCAAGCTTCCTGGTATGCGCAGGGAGCTTCGGTGGTCGCCGCGAACGACGATGCTGCAAGTGCCGCTCCGATCGGACCGTTTCCGATCAGCGACGCGCTGGTCTCACCGGGGCAGCCCAGGTTCTGGGTCTGGAACGTTTTGGCGCCGTGGAGCTTCCTGGCGTAGTCCTGGACGTAACCGGCTTCGAACGCAGTCGCGGGGTCACCCGCGGCTTCGTTTTCTTTATAGAGTTTTGCTGAGTAACCGAACGCCAGCGAGTCGCCGAGCGCCAGGTACGAGTGCGTCACCGGCGGTGTTTTCGCGCTAGCGGTTCCTGCAAACAGTGCCGACATGGCGAGCAGAGCCGCCAGGGCACATACGATAAGTCGCCCGCTGGAGCGGTACGACCTAGTCGAGCCATTCTTGGCTGACATATCTCACATCCTCCTGTGTGTACGGGCACATGCCCGCAGGCACAGCCCCCTCATGGATAGTCCCTCTAGAACTGCTTCCCGCTCATCCAGAGCAAGGGCAGTACCCGCCGAAGATACCCCCGACATTCGGCTAAGTCAAGCCAGAAGGCTCACCTGCAACCGCTCAGGGGCCATCCTCTGAACGCGTACCGAGCCGACGGGTCAACGTCCTCGCCGTCCTGCTGACGTCCGCCGCGGGTGGGACATTTAGCCGTCCAGCGATCGGAAGAAGGCGCGTGCAATGTCAGTCCTCGCATTCCTGCTGCTCATAGTCGGCGCGCTCATCGGCGCGGCTCTCGCGGCCGCCGCGACACGCCGCAGCCAGGAGCGGATGCGCGATGAGCTCAAGTCCATCTCGGTCGACGTCCTCGCGCAGACAGGTGACGCGCTCGCCCAGCGTGTCGCCGAGTCAAGACGCGCAGAGGAGGAGCGCGCGGCCGGCGAGATGGCCCGGCGCGCCGAGGAGATCAAGGGCCTGGTCGGGCCCGTGCAGGAGAAGCTCGGGAGGATGGAGGGCGAGATTGGCCGCCTGGAGCGCGAGCGCCGCCAGGCGCAGGGCGAGCTCTCTCAGATGGTGCGCTCCCTCGGGGAGGGCGTCGGCAGCCTGCGGGCCGAGACGGGCAACCTGGTGTCCGCGCTGCGGCGCCCCAGCACGCGGGGCTCATGGGGTGAGATCCAGCTGCGCAACGTCGTCGAGATGGCCGGCATGGTGGCCCACTGCGACTTCGTCGAGCAGAGCACCATCCAGACGGGCGAGGGCATCCTGCGCCCGGACATGCTGGTGCGCCTCCCGGGGGGAAAGCTCGTGGTCGTCGACTCGAAGGTCCCGCTCGACGCCTACCTGTCCTCACTCGAGGCGGTCGAGGAGGACGAGCGGGCGCTGCACGCGGCCCGCCATGCACGCCAGACCCGCGAGCACATCACCAAACTCGCGGCCAAGTCCTACCAGAGCCAGTTCGACTCGACCCCGGAGTTCGTCGTCATGTTCGTGCCCTCCGACGGCATCTACCAGGCGGCACTGGCGCAGGATCCGGCGCTGATCGAGTACGGGGTCCAGCAGCAGGTGCTGATGGCCACGCCGACGACGCTCATCGGTCTGCTGTGGGCGGTCCACTATGGCTGGCGCCAGGAGCTCATCGCCGAGTCGGCGAGGGAGATCGCGGAGTCGGCGCGCGAGCTGCACGGCAGGCTCGGCCGCTTCGTACAGCCCCTGTCGAAGGTGGGACGCCAGCTCGACTCCGCCGTCTCGGCCTACAACGAGGCGGTCGGCTCCTTCGACCACCGCGTGATACCCCAGGTCCGCAGGATCGAGCAGGCCGGGGCGGCCTCGGAACGGGAGGTCGATTCGCCGGCCGCGATCGAGGTGACCGCCCGCGCGATCACCTCGCAGCTCGAGCAGGTCCCGGAGGAACACCACGGGGTCCGTCCGGGTGAGGAGCCGTTCGCGTCGATTCCCCGCGCCTCTCGCTCCGGCGCCTGATCGCGACGACAGCGATCATCGCGAGCGCCACGGGCAACGTCGCCGGCAGCTCGTCGACGAAGAAGAACAGCAGGTCCAGCGCGAGCGCGAAGACCGCCGTCAGGACCGCGCCCATGCGCTGGGCGCTGCGCCCCATGCTCGCGACCAGCAGCGCGCCCAGCAGCGCGGCGATGAAGATGTCGCCGTAACCCATGACCGCGGATCCGAACACCTCGCTCTGCAGACGGGGCAGGCGGAGCGCCGGGTGAGCCGCGTTGAGCGCGTTGTTGGGCCGCTGCAGGAGATCGGAGACCACGAGCGCCGTGTCCACGACCGCCATCGCGATGATCCCGACGCCGAGCCAGATCGGCGGGGTGAGAGCCGCGAGCAGCACGCCGAGGGTCACGCAGCTGAGCGCCGAGAGGATGAGTGCGGCGGTGTTGCCCGCAAGGCCGCCGCGGTCCGCCCATGCGAGAACGAAGAGGGGAAGCACGACCCATGCCAGCGCGGGGCGTGAACCGTGTGAGAGGGCACCAAGCGCGAGTGCCGCGAGCGGCGGCACTGCGACCAGCGCGAGGTAGGTGAGCCCCTGCGAGCTCGCGCGCTGCGCCGCCGTTGTTATCAGCACGAACCCGACGACCGAGAGCGGCGGTATCAGAGCCCAGAGCCTGCCGCGGGCGCTCAGGAAGCCCGGCAGGGCGACCGTGCCGGGGACGGCGACGAGGGCACCCTGCGCGAGCGACAGCACGGCGATCGACAGCCAGAACGGGAGCATCGCCCGTCAACATAGAGGCCAGGCGGGGGCCCCCGGCGGAATGGACGCTCAGCCCCCGAGCTGGACCGTCTTGACGACGAGCAGGATGACGGCCAGCACCAGGTACCCGCGGAGCATGAGCATCCCGGCCTTGCGGCCGGGCGACCACACGGGGCGCTCGAGCAGCGCCAGCGGCGGCATCGTCCATGTGCTGCGCTTCTCCCTGGGCACGCGCTTCTCGACCTCGACCTTCGCCTGCGGGCGGTTGCGCAGCGAGTAGAGCCCGCCCGCGGCGAGCGCGAGCACCAGCACCGCCGTCAGGTACAGGAACAGGCTGGTGACGTCCACCGTGGGGAACAGGGTGCTGATCATCAGGATCAGGGAGAGCTCGACGAGCACGCCGATGATCACGCTCGCGATCGCGTTCAGCCAGCCCGGGTTCGACCACGGGCCCAGCACCTCGCGGTCGTTGCACAGCAACAGCAGGAACACCGTCGCGCTCGGCAGGAGCACGCCGGCGAGCGCCTGGACGGAGGTCGTGATCAGCCCGAGGGGCGCGTCCGGGATGAGCACGATCCCAGCCGCCGCGAGGACCATCACGGTGAACGTGGCGTAGAAGAGCTTTGCGTCCAGCGGCCCGCGGTTCAGGGAGTGCTTGGCCCCGAAGACGTCCCCGAAGGCGTAGGACGTGGCGAGCGTCACGGCCGCCGCGCCGATCAGGGATGCGTTGAGCAGGATGATCGCGAAGAACGCGCCGGCCGGCGACCCGATGCGCGCCTGCAGGTCGGCGGCGACCGTCCCCGCGTTCATGAAGTGCCCGAAGTAGGGGGTGCCCACGAACGCGAACGCTGTCACGGCGATCAGCGCGCCCGCGCCGAGCACGACCACGAAGGCGCCGATCACGGTGTCGACGCGCTCGTAGTTGATCCAGCGCGGCGTGATGCGCTTGTCGATGATGTTCGACTGCTGGAAGAACAGCTGCCAGGGAGCGACCGTGGTACCCACGATCGCGATGATCAGCAGCACAGCCGTGGAGTTGGCGCCGCCCATGATGCTGGGGGCGAACGTGTGACTGGCGACATCGGACACGGTCGGGTGCGCGAGGATCAGCAGCGGCACCACCAGGAAGTTCGCGAACACGAAGACGTACATGAACCGCTCCCAGCTGCGAAAGCTACCGGTCGACGTGATCCCGACCAGCGTCACCGCCGCGAGCGGGACCGCGACGTATTTGCTCACGCCGAAGTACCCGAGGGCCAGGCTCACGCCGATGAACTCGGTGACGATCGTCAGGAAGTTCAGGATGAACAGGTCGCCGACGGAGAACCAGCCCCAGAACCTGCCGAAGCGCTCGTTGATGAGCCTGGCGTGCCCGACCCCGGTTACAGCACCGAGCCGGATCACCATCTCCTGGTTGACGATCAGCACCGGGATCAGCAGCACCAGCACCCACAGCAGGCTGGTGCCGTAGTTCTGGCCCGCCTGCGCGTATGTCGAGACGCCTCCTGCGTCGTTGTCGCCGACCATCACGATCAGGCCCGGGCCCATGATCGCCAGGAGCGCCATGCCACGTGAGCGCCAGCCGTGGCGCTCACCGGTGTCGTGCATGCTGATGGTCCCCAGCGCGCCGCGGATATCACCGATGTGCGCCTCGTCCAGGACGGGAGGAACGCCCGTCGGCTGCTGCGAGGCGGGTGCGAGCGTGCTCTGCTCGTCAGACATCTCCGGGCTGCTCCTTTCCTTGCTCGAGGGACTTCAGGACACGTCAAGGCGCGCGCCTTGAGCGGACCGCGTCCCGGGGCGAGCTAGGTCAGGCGGGACAGGACCGACGGGCGTGCGGCCGGCTGGGTACTTCGGGGCTGTTCTCGATCCATGCCGGTCTCCTCTCTGCGCGCCGTGGTCTGTCCTCTTACCAGCGTCCAGACTAGCAACGGAGGTTCAGTCGCGTACGACGCCGAAACGCCTGCGCCAACCCGTCGGAAGGGTCCGCTCGAGGACGTCGTCCACCGTCACGACGCCCACCATCCGCTCCTCCTCGTCGACCACGGGGAGCATCACGAGGTTGTAGTCGGTCATCGCGCGTGCGACCTCCGGCAGGTCCGCGTCCGTGCTGACGAAGATCGGCTCGCGCTCGGCCACCGAGTCCAGGTCCAGAGCGGGGTCGGTGCGCAGCAGTGACACGATGAGCGCCGAGCCGCAGAGCCGGCCCTCGGGATTGCGCAGGTACACGCTCGTGAGGGTTCCGGGATCGCGGTCGCTCTCGCGCACCCTCTGGATGGCTCCGCCGACGGTAGCGCCGGGCTCCAGCGAGATGAAATCCGGGCTCATCATCCCCCCCGCGGTCTCAGGGTTGTAGTCGAGCAGCGCTTCGATCTGGGTTCGCTGGGCGGGCGGGAGCAGCGAGAGCACCCTCCCCCGCCGGTCCTGCTCGAGCTCCACGATCAGGTCGGCGGCATCGTCGGCCGCCATGCGTGCGACGACAGCCGCGACCTGCGGGTCCGGACGCTCCCGGATGAACTCGAGCTGGTGGTGCTCGTCGAGCTCCTCGAAGACGTCCGCCTCGAGCTCGCGGTCCTGGGCGATGGCCTCTATCAGCTCCTCTCCCTCCTCATGGGATGCGGCCTCGACGAGGTCCGCGATCTCCGCCGGGTGCAGGTTCGCGAGCTTGCGGTGGGAGAAGCGAAGGCGGGCGGTGGGGACATGCCCCACGAACGGCTCCATGTCCGCCCAGTCCAGGAACGGCGTGTCGGCCACCATCGTGCGCATGCGCCTCGGCAGAGCCCTGCGCAGCCGCGCGCGCGTGGTGTGGTCGACACCGACGACCCGCCACCAGCCGTCGATGCACGCCAGCTCGATCTCGTGCGCCGTCACGAGAGTCGGCGGGTCGGACTCGACGTCCACGAGCTTGCGGCCGAGCACGTCGCCGGCGAGCAGCACCTCGCCCGGCCGGCGCTCGAACCTTCCGAGGCTGAGCTTCTCGCCCGAGAGCCTCACGGCACCGGGCTCCATGGACGCGATCCGGTCGACCGGCACGAACAGCTCACGGCCCCCGATGCGCGCCTTGCACCCGGTGACGGGCGGATAGCCGCCGTCGGCGAGCCGGACGATCAGATCCTCGACACGCCCGAGCCGCTCGCCCGCGCGGTCGAGCAGCGGGCTGCGAAGGACGGACGAGAGATGCATCACGGGCGAGGACACGTCACCGCGAACGTTACGCCTCCTGCCGGACCAGCAGCGAGGCCCCGATCGCACCGCCGAGATCCCCCAGCGCGGCGACGTGCACGTGAGGCGGGCGCGAGTCGGCGAATAGATGCGGCTGCATCGCCTGCGCTATCCGCTCGGCATAGGGATGGCCGAGCTTGATGCCCAGCCCGCCGCCGATGATCACACCCTCGACGTCGAGCACGTTGACCACCGACCCGACGCCCGCACCCAGGGCGCGGACCGCCCGGTCGATCACGTGTATCGCCAGCCGATCGCCGTGGTCCAGCGCGCGCGCCCAGATACCGCTCGTGAGCCGCGTGCGTTCATGCTCGCGCATCAGTTTGAACAGGTCGGTCTTGCGACCCTTCTCCTCGTGCATCCGACGGGCGTACGCTTCCATCGACGCCCGGCCCGCATACGCCTCCAGGCATCCGCGACGCCCGCACGTGCAGCGCGCCCCGTCCATCTCTACGACCACGTGCCCGATCTCCCCCGCCGACCCGCGTCCCGTCCACGGCCTGCCGTCGAGGATCAGCCCGCCGCCGACGCCGGTGCCCCAGAAGACGCCGACGAGCGAGTCGTAGAGCCTGCCCGCCCCGAACTTGAACTCGGCGTCCGTCGCGACCTGCACGTCGTTGCCGACCCGGACGGGGCAGCCGAGCGCACTCTGAAGCCAGTCGCCGAGCGGGAAAGGACCCTCCCATCCCGGCAGGTTCCTGGCCCTCGTCACCGTTCCATCTTCGATCGTCCCGGGTGAGCCGACGCCGGCGCCCTCGAGGTCCCCCGCGCTGATTCCCGCAGCACCGGCGGCGTCTTCGAGCGCTCCCTGCATCTCCTTCGCGACGTCTTCCGGGCCGCCCTTCGTCGGCGTCGCCCGGCGCGCCGCGCCGATCACGTTCTCGTCCTCATCCACGATCGCCGCCTGGATCTTGGTGCCGCCGAGATCGATCCCGCCACAGAGGTCCATCCGCGGTGATCATGGCACACGCGGGGGCCGTCGCGGGACCGCGCACATAAAGAAAGGTGAGATCCCGCTTTACGCGAATTTATCCCTGCTTGCAGCCATTCTTCGCCCCCTCTTATGGGGTGCGAGCACTATCTACAGGAAGCTCAATGACCGATCGCACCAGCGCATCCTGGATCATCTACGTGCTGGGGGTCCTTTGCGCCGGCGCAATAGTGGCCGCGGTCCTGGTGGTCGGACCGGCCTCCGGGAGCACCTCCACCGTCACGCGCACGGCGACCGTCGCGCAGGGCGTCGTGCAGTCCACGGTATCCGGGAGCGGCAACCTGCAGCCCGCCACCCAGCTGGACCTCGGCTTCAAGACGAGCGGCACCGTAACCCACATCTACGTGACCCAGGGCCAGCACGTGGTCCAGGGGCAGCTGATCGCAACGCTCGACCCGCAGAGCGCAGAAGTCACACTCGAACAGTCAAAGGCCGCACTTCAGTCAGCCGAAGCGGCGCTTGCCAAGCAGGAAGAAACAGACGGGGAAGGCTCCACCGGACAGGGCTCAAGCTCCGCCGCCGCGACCGGCTCGACCGGCTCGACCGGGTCTGCGATCGCCAACGACGCCGCATACTCGCCGACCGCGACCGCACCCGCCGGCGGTCAGGGGACAGGAACCTCGACGACGCCCACCACGACGAGCACCACCCCCACCACGACGACGCCCCAGACCCGCACGGGCACCACGACCACCCCGTCGACGAGCAGCTCGGGCGAAACCCGCAAAGCGTCCGGTGAATCGAGCGCCTCGCGGGAAAGCAAAGCGTCGAGCGAAACGAAATCCACGTCCTCCTCGACGACAGCGACGATCAGCACGGCCACACGCGAAGCGAACATCGCCTCGGCCCGCGCGGCGGTCAAGAGCGACGCCCTGACGGTGCAGAGCGACGAGCAGGCGGTCGCGAACACCAGGCTCTACGCGCCCGCGACCGGCACCATCGCATCGCTCTCCGGGCAGGTGGGCGAAGATGTGTCCGCGACGGGCACCACGCGCTCCACGTCGGGTAGCTCATCCACGGGCTCAAGCTCGTCGACGTCGGGGGCCGCAGCGACCGGGCGTTCGAGCACCTCCGCCTCCACCGGCTCCACCGGCTCCACCGGTTCCTCGAGCTCCTCCTTCGCCGTTCTCGCCGACCTCAGCTCGATGATCCTCGTGGTCCCCCTCAGCGAATCAGAAATCGGCAACGTGAAGGTGGGACAGATCGCCACGGTCACCGTCGAAGCCCTGAGCGGCCGCAAGCTCGCCGCGCACGTCGGCGAACTCGCGATCCTGTCGACGAGCAACAGCGGCGTGGTCAGCTACGACGTCACCTTCCAGCTCGACCAGATGGAAACCGGGCTCCGCGCGGGCATGAGCGCCACGGCTGAAGTCGTCGTCAAGCAGGCCGAGGGGATCAACGTCCCGACCACGGCGATCACGGCCGACACCGTCACGGTGGTGCGCGGCGGCAAACACGTCCGCCAGCGAGTCGTCACCGGCCTCGCAGGCAACAGCTCGACGATCATCCTCAGTGGCCTGAAGGTCGGCGAAACCATCGTCCTGCCGACCACGACGACGACCACCACCAGCACCCGCAGCTCCACGAGCCGGATAGGAGCGGCCGGCTTCGGTGCCGGTGCAGGCGGGTTCGGTGGCGGCGGCGGCGCCGCTTTCTTCAGGGGAGGCGGGGGCTGATGCGGTTCGGCGGCAAAACGCATGCGCGCCGACCGCGGACCAAGCCGCTCGTCAGACGGCCCGCGGGCGCCCGGGGCAAGGGACGGCCGCGTCCTCCGGTCATCGAGGTCCACGACGTCTCAAAGGTTTTCGAGCTCGGCCAGATACGCGTGAGGGCGCTGCGTGACGTGTCGCTGCAAATCGAGACTGGCGATTTCGTCGCGATCATGGGCGCCTCCGGCAGCGGCAAGAGCACGCTGATGAACATCCTCGGCTGTCTGGACATCCCGACGGCCGGCCGCTACCTGGTCGACGGCGTCGATGTGAGCCACATGGACGAGGACGACCTGGCGGACCTGCGCAACCGCAAGATCGGGTTCGTCTTCCAGAGCTTCAACCTCGTCGCTCGCACGAGCGCGCTGGTCAACGTCGAGCTGCCCCTCGCCTACGCCGGGCTGCGCGGGTCCGAGCGCCGCAAGCGCGCGGAACGCGCACTCTCATCAGTCGGGATGGCAAAACGCATGCATCACCAGCCCTCCGAGCTCTCCGGCGGCCAGCAGCAGCGCGCCGCGGTCGCGCGCGCGATCGTCACGAACCCCGCACTGATCCTCGCTGACGAGCCGACCGGGAACCTCGACTCGCACGCGACGGAGGATGTCCTGCGGATCTTCTCGCGGCTCAACGAAGAAGGCCGGACCGTCGTGCTGATCACGCACGAGCCCGATGTTGCGGAGCAGACCAAGCGCATCATCCGCCTCAGCGACGGCAAGATCGTCGAGGACCGCCGCCTCGCGGGAGTACACGACCTGCCGCCGTCCCCCCACAGCCTGAAGTCCGCCCACCACCGCGACGGCGCGGCGGAGGCCCACGCATGATCGGCGCGGAGACGGTGCGCATAGCTTGGAACGGGATCACGGCCAACAAGCTGCGGTCCGGCCTGACTATCCTCGGCATGACCATCGGCGTCGCCTCGGTGATAGTGCTGATCGCGGTTGGCAACGGCTCCTCGAAGGCCGTCGCGTCACGGATCCAGAGCCTCGGGACGAACGTGCTGATCGTGCAGGGCAGCGGAGGATTCCGCGGCGGCGCCCGCGCGAGCACGACGACCACGGTGTCCCTGACGAAGGCGGACGCGGAAGCGCTGCAGGCCCCCGGCGCGGCGCCGGATGTCCAGAGCGCATCGCCGGTCGTGACCGCAACCAGCGTAAAACTCGTCTCCGGTTCCTCGAGCTACGAACCCTCCTCGTTCGTGGGCACCACGCCCTCTTATCTCACGGCCCACAGCTACAAGGTCGCCGAAGGCGCAGCCTTCACCGAAGCGGACGTGCGCGAACACAAGCGCGTGGCGGTTGTCGGCCAGGAAGTGGTGCAGGAACTGTTCGGCGGGTCGAGCCCTGTCGGCCAGACGATGAAGGTCAACGGCAGCAACTACGAAGTGGTCGGCGTGCTCGCGAAAAAGGGCACGAACGGCGCCACCAACGAGGATGACGTCGTCATCGCCCCGATCACGACGGTGCAGAACGCGATCACCGGCACCGGCCCCGTCGACTCGATCACGGTGCAGGCGAAGTCCGAATCCGCGCTCAACTCGGCCGAATCCGAGGTCACTCAGATCCTTGAGGAACGTCACAAGGTGAAAGACACCTCCGAACCGGGCTTCAGCGTGCTGAACCAGGGATCGCTGCTGGAAACGTCCAGTTCCACGAGCAGCGTTTTCACGACGCTGCTCGGCGAGGTCGCGGCGATCTCGCTCCTGGTCGGCGGTATCGGCGTCATGAACATCATGCTCGTGTCGGTCACCGAGCGGACCCGCGAGATCGGGATCCGCAAGGCGATCGGCGCCCGGCGCAGCGACATCCTCACCCAGTTCCTGACCGAGGCGGTGCTGGTCTCCGTGTTCGGCGGTCTGGCGGGCGTCGCCGTTGGCGTGATCGGCAGCCAGTTCGAAATCGCCGGCGTGCACCCCGAAATCGCGACATACTCAATCTTCCTCGCCTTTGGCGCAGCTCTGGTTTCGGGCCTTTTCTTCGGCACCTACCCGGCGGCGCGAGCAGCGTCCCTCCGACCGATAGAAGCGCTGCGCTTTGAGTGATCCAACTTCCCCCGAGGAGCCCGTCATGTCACATCAGGAGCACGCCACCCCAGCCGCCGCGACGGAATACCCGGCGGACCCGGAGACCTCCTACGAACCCGACCAGGAGAGCGGCGAATGGACCGAGGACGAGGAGGAGCTGCCCCGCCGCCCGCGCCGTCGCCTGTTCACCCCGATCCCGCTCGCCCTGCTCGGCGTGCTCCTGACCGCATGCGGTTTCATCGGCGGTGTGCTGATCGAGAAGGGCCAGAACTCGAGCAGCACAACCGGTGCGCCATCGTCACTGGCCTCACGGTTCGCCGCGCTGCGCGGCGCCGCGTCGGGCGGCGGCGCGGGCGGCGCAGCCACGGGATCAACGGGCGGCTTCACCAGGCCCACGGCCGGCACGGTCGCCTACCTCGCCGGCAGCACCCTCTACGTCACCAACTCGGAAGGCAACACGATCAAGGTGAGCACGAACGCTGGCACCTCCGTCACCAAGACCGTCGCGGGTACCGTCAAGGGCATCCACCCCGGCGAAACGGTGACGGTGACGGGCGCCGCCGGCTCCGATGGAGCGATCAGCGCCGAATCGATCAGTGTCGGGGCGAGCACCGGCGGCCTCGCGGGGCTTTTCGGGAGTTCACGCTCGAGCAGCTCCGGCAGCACCGGGGGCGGTGGAACATCGAGCCTCTTCGGCGGCTGAGCACCGAGCGGGACGACAGCGCAGTCCCACAGCACAACGCAACACAGGTTTAGGACGACCGGCCACAGCCGGACCAGTCCACCCCACGTAACATCGACAAGGAGATCCATGTCCCACAACATCAGCAGTAGAAGTCGAACCACTGCCGGCGTCGCCCTCCTGCTAGTGCTGGCCAGTGTGTTGCTGGCAGCCTGCGGAAGCTCGTCGAGCACCACCTCGACAGCCGCCAGTGCAACCCAGAGCGCATCGACGACGGGCACGCCCACCGGCGGCGCGGGCGGGGCAGGCCGGTTCTCGGCGCTCCGCGAATGCCTTGCCAAGCAGGGCATCACGCTGCCCAAATTCACGCCGGGCCAGCACCACACGCCGGGAGCCGGTGGCCTGCTCGGCGGCGGTACGACCGGAACGGGACCGAAACTGCCGAGCGGCGTGACGCGCGCTCAGTACGAAGCGGCGATCAAGAAGTGCGGCGGTACGCCCGGCAGGTTCGGCGGCGGCGCCGGACGCTTCAGGAGCCCGGCGTTCAAGACCGCGCTGACGAAGTTCTCGGCGTGCATGAACGAAAACGGTGTGAAGCTCCCGGCCCCCAACACCTCGGGCACGGGTCCGGTGTTCAACACGACCGGGATCGATACGGCGAGCGCGTCGTTCAAGACCGCTGAGGCCAAATGCGCCAGCGTTCTGCGCGCCAGCCTCGGGGCGGGCGCACAGGGCGGCGGGGTCGCCGGCTCGCAGTCCGGCTAGCTGCAGGACCCGGTGAGGGGGTCGCGGCCCGTGAGTCGCGGCCCCTGCACCAGCGCGGGGAGCCGTCCGCGCTCGCCCTCCTCTCCCTCTCCCGAGGTCAGGTCAGGGTCGCTTCGGGTCCGGGATCGCCGCGGAGCTCGGCTTCGTGGCGATGACGGGAGCCTGGATCGACCCGATGCGGACCATGAGCTGGTTCCACTCGGCGGTGCTCAGCACATTCGTGCTCACAACGGGAGAGGGAGCGGCGGCGCCCTTGCCCGCGGAGTGAGCGGCCGTGGAGACCGCGGCGGTGCTCAGCTTCGCCTGCGTGGTCGCGGGAGCGAACGTCACGCGGATTCGGTTCCAGAAAGCGGATCGCGCGAGCGTCGCGGGCTGACCCGGGTAGCGCATGAGGCTGATGATCCTGTTCGGCACGAATTTCGCGGGGAGCGTCAGCAGTGTCCGGATCGTGAGGTCGGTGATCGTCCCCGGTCCCTGATGGCCGCTTACCGGCTTGCCGTCGATGGCGGAGATGTCAACGAAGTCGCCGTCCTGCTGGCCCGCGAGGGCTGAATGGCCCGTGGTGCATCCGATCGCCTTGACGGTTGGCTGCAGCCCGCTGCGCGAGAGGAAGGCAAGCAGAGCGAGAACGCGCGCATCCGCCGCACCGGAGGCGACTTCGCGCCGCTCGCATGCGCCGAGCGTGATGCCGGGGTCGGAGAGGACCGCGCGCTGAAGCTCTGTCTTGGACAGCAGGAAAACGTCGCTCGCAGTGGCGCCGAGAAGCGGGTCCGTCGCGCGGGCTCCCTTCGGGTGCAGCGCGGTCTGCAGCTGGGCCCAGTTGGCAAGGATCGGGGCGGGGTCGATGCTCCCGGGGTCCCCGGCGGGACGAACCGCGAAGCGGATGCTGCCACTCGATGCGCCCTGGGCCGTGCTCACCGTGCCGAGCACGGTGCCTGCCGGCACGACCGAGCCCGCCGTCAGCGGCTGGCGCTGCTCAGACTTCTTGATCGCGGCCGTGCGCGCCGCCTGCACCGCCGCAGCGGCCTTCGCGTCGGGGTTGCCGGGGTGGGCGAACAGCCGCACCCGGCCCATGCCCGCGGGAGGAGCTTCATCGGTGCTCGGAATCGCAGCCTGCCCGGCGGCGGCCGTTGTCTTGACCTGGGCCTTGGGCGTCTTCACGCTGAGCGTCACCGGAAGCTGAACTCCGGCGGTGGCGGCCTGCGAAGGCTTGGGGTCACGGGTGCTGGCCGCCGTCACGACGGGAGAGGACTGCGGCGCCTGGACCGGTTTGGAGGGCAGATAGGTGTGCGCGAGGCTGCCGAGTCCGGCGTAGGTGAACAGATCGCCGTACACGTCGCGAAGGATGAGGTAGCGGCCGAGGCTCGCCGACGTGCCGATCTTCGCGACGCGGCCGTCCTGCACGGCCAGGACGGAAGCGTTGGGCGTGCTGTCGACGTTGGCGAACAGCGTCGGGGCTGGCTTCGCGGCGCTCTGCGCCTTACTCGCGGCGGCCGTGGGCGAGACAGCCGTGGTGCCCTGCGCCGGTGACGTGCCGGCGGCGGCCTGCGGAGTGAGCGCAGCTCCGGCGGTGGCGGTGGAGGCAGTGAGCGCGGCCGCTTCGGGGAGGGTCCAGGAGACCTTTGCGCCGCTGACGGGAAGGCGCCCGTCGATCAGGCCGGTGAGGGTCGCGATCACGACCTTCGGGTAGGTCGAGATCAGCTGTGCCCTGAGCAGAACCGAGTCGGCATATTCTTCGGAGTGGTTGTAGGCGAGGATCGCTTGGCGCAGGTTCGTGGCCGCACCGGCGGCGCGCAGGTAGCGCGCGGCGGCGAAGATCGCGTCGACGGGGTTGTAGGGGTCCGCGTCACCCGCGTTCAGGGCATCGACCCCGTACTGCAGCCAGGTGCTCGGCATGAACTGCATCCACCCGACGGCGCCGGCACTCGAAACGGACTGGTCCGTCCCGTAGTCGGTCTCGATTTCGTTGATCGCGGCGAGGATCTGCCACGGCACCCCGTACTGGACGGCAGCGGCCTTGTAGATCGGCAGCAGGAAGAGCGGGATGCGGTAGAAGCTGAGCGCCTCGACCGACGACTGCGATGAGGAGAGGAGCGCAGCGAGCGCACCCGCGCTCGCGATCGCCTGCGGCGACGAGGCTACGTTGTTTTCGCCCTTCGTTTCCGTGCTCTTCTTGGTCTTCGCCGATGCCGTGGTGGTCGTCTTCTTCTTCGCGGCGCTCGGCGTCGTCTTCTGGCGGCGCTGGAGCACAACCGTCGGCACTTCGGCCGCGGGCGCCGGAGCGGTCGTAGTCGTCGTCGGGACAGTTGACGAAGGAGCGGGAGCCGGCGTCGTTTCAGTGCTCGTCGGCGTGGACGTCTGTGTGGGAGTGGTTTCGGTGGCCGCAGTGGTGGTGGTGGCCGTTTCCGGAGCCGTCGTCGTGTCCGTGGCTTCCGGCGTGCCCGCGGCAAGCGCAGCCGGGGCGCCGAGGCTGGCGGCCGTGATTCCTCCGCCGGCGAGCGCCGAGAGGACCGCACGAATCGCCTTGCGGCGGGCGTTTACGACGTGCGGCATGCGTTTGAGGTGGTCATCGCGGGTCGTCCCATGTCGTGGTTGGTGCGCCTAACCCACAATCGCGGGATACGCCCACCGGGATTCTTATCGGCAGAAGGACAAGAATCCGTAAAGGATTCGTAATCACGGGGCAAATAGTCTGCTGGCTGGCTTCCCTGGTTCATTTCGCCCGCGAGCCTACAGGCGGCTGCGGAGCTACGTCGCAGTCGTCGCCACCGCAGAAGCTCGTCACTTGCAGCCTCTTCGCGGCGCGCCTGCCCGTTCCTGCCCCTGAACAGTACGCCCAAACAGATGTCGGCGTTGCAACTCGCCGACCGGTTGGGGTAACCAACGGCACGGCTAAGCGATATCCTGAGCGCGTGGAAACGATCCTCTCGGTCCTGCAGGTGGCGATCTCGGTCGTGCTCATCTTCCTCGTGCTCATGCACTCGGGCAAAGATTCGGGCCTGTCGGGCGCCTTCGGTGTGGGCAGCGGCGCCGGCCCTCTCGGCGGCGGCTCGATGGTCGAGCGCAACCTGAACCGCTGGACGATCTTCTTCGCGGTGCTGTTCTTCCTGAACGCCATCCTGCTGCTCAAGCGCCCCTGGGCCTGAGCCCGGTCCGGGCCCGGCGTTCAATCACCTGGGTCGGTACTCTCGCGCTCCCGCGTGAGATCTGAGCCCTCGAGCGCGTCGAGGCGGTCGAGTATCTCCAGCGCCTGCGCGCGGAGCGTTCCGTCAACAGCCGCGTAGTCCTCCTCGGAGAGCTTGCCGGTGCGATAGTCGAGCTCGGTGTCGCGGATCTCCCGGTACTTCGCCTCACGCTCGGCCTCGACGTCCTCGCGCGCCACCTCGAGCTGCGGGTCGGGCGGGGTATCGAGCTCTCCACCCCTCTCGCCGTGCGGACCCCGCGCCGGCATCAGCGGCGCGCCGACGATCAGCACGACGAACGCGATCAGCGCAACTGTTAGGAGGACAACCGGAGGGCTCACGCTCTGGGGACCGGAGCTGACGCGGGTCTCAGACCCGCGCCATGCCGCGCGCCTGCCGCGCGCGGGCGCGCACCGTGATGCCTCGGCGCACAGCGCTGGGAGCCGGCCATATGGCGATCAGGCCGCCGAAGAAGACGATCATCCCCCCTGTCCAGATCCACATGACCATCGGCGAGACGATGAAGTGGAACTGCGCCGGCGGAGGGTCTTTCAGGTATGCGCGCGCCAGGTAGCCGATCGCGACGATTGCGTCTTCGGACCCCAGCGTCGCATTGCCGACCTTCACGATCCGCTGCAGGGAGGGCGCTTCTATGTCGGGAGCGATCGCCGTCCACACATCCCGTGTGAAGCTCGAGTTGTTCGCGATATGGCTCACGGGCTGGCCCCCTATCAGGCTCCCGACGGTGCCCTGAGAGGGATCCTGCGAGTTGTAATAGCCCTCGCTCGGAGCGAGTGTGGCGACCGGTTTCCCGCCCTTGCTCACGGCGATGATCGCCCCGAGGCTCAGCGTCGAGCCCGTGTGGGCGGCGTCGTACCGGGGCGTGATCGTGGCCGTTGGCCGGACATAGCGGATCGTGTAGGCGCCCACCCGTGTGGACTGCCCCGGTGAGAGGCCGAGCTCGGATGCGTGCTGGAAGGACGACGACGCCGCGACGCCCACGAACAGGACGGCAATACCAAGATGGACTATGTAGCCGCCGTAGCGCCTGCGGTTGCGGCGCACCAGCGCGAGGAGCGCGCGGGGGGCCGGTTCTCCGGCCATCGCACGCCTCGCGCGCGTGCCCCTGTAGAACTCCTGGCCGACGCTTCCGAACACGAACGCCGCGCAGCAGAACATCGCCGTCGCCAGAGGCTTGTGCGAGACGCCCGTCGCGACCATCACGAGGAGCGTCAGCAGCGCGGCACCGATCGGCACCATGAAGTTGCGCCGAGCGTTCGCGAGCGTCGCCCGGCGCCACGCGATCACCGGCCCGATGCCGCTGAGCAGGACGAGGATCAGAGCGAGCGGAACGGTGTACCTGTCGAACCACGGCGGCCCCACCGAGGCTTCCTGGCCGGTCAGAGCCTCGGAGATGAGCGGGAAGTACGTGCCCCAGAAGATCACGAAGCAGAGGCCGACCAGGACGATGTTGTTTGCGATGAAGATCGACTCGCGCGAGATCAGCGAGTCGAGCCTGTGCTCGGACCGGAGCATGTCGCGGCGGGAGACGACCAGGTAGATGGAACCGCTGATGAGCACCCCGATCAGCACCACGAACGGCACGCCGAGCGTCGCGCCACCGAACGCGTGGATCGAGTTCAGGACCCCGCTCCTGACGAGGAACGTCCCCATGATCGCCAGCGTCCCCGTGGCGAGCACCAGCGAGACGTTCCAGACCTTCAGCATTCCCCGCTTCTCCTGGATCATCAGCGAGTGCAGGAATGCGGTGCCGGTGAGCCACGGCATCAGCGAGGCGTTCTCGACCGCGTCCCAGCCCCAGTATCCGCCCCAGCCGAGCTCGGAGTAGGACCAGCGCGCGCCGAGCAGGATCCCGATACCCAGGAAAAACCATGCGGCGAACGCGAACCTGCGGATCGACCGGATCCAGTCAGCGTCGACCCGCCGGGCGAGCAGGGCCCCCATGCCGAAGGCGAGCGGGATCGTGCAGAGCGTGTACCCCGAGTACAGCATCGGCGGGTGGATCATCATCGTCGGGAAACGCAGCAGCGGGTCGAGCCCGACGCCTTCCGCGGGCGCAGGACTCGTCGTCTTGAAGGGGTTGGCGTAGAAGATCATCAGCGACACGAAGAAGCCCGCGAAGCCGAGCAGGATCGCCGTCGCATAAGCAGCGATGTCCCGCATCCGCCTGCGTGTGAGGAACAGCGCGAGACTCGCCCAGAGCGAGAGCAGCCACGCCCACAGGAGCAGCGAGCCTTCCTGTGACGACCACACTGCCGCGGCCCTGTAGAAGGTCGGAGTCGTGCGGCTCGAGGTGTCGGCGACCGTGTTGAAACTGAAGTCGTTGCGCAGGAACGCGACCTCGAGCACCAGGAACGCAACGGTCAGAATGCAGGCGAGCGCGTAGACGGCCCTGCGGCCGGAATCCGAGAACTCGACCCTTCCGGAGCGCACGCCGTAAATCGACGCGCAGATGCCGTATCCGCAGACCGCGAACGCGAGCAGCAGGCAGGCGTAGCCGAGGCCGGCCATCAGCCGTTGCGGTCAGAGAGTCGGCGTGGCTCGGTGCGCCGTGACACTCAGCCGGTCTTCGTCTGGCCCGCGGGCGCGGTGGTGTACTTCGACGGGCACTTCGTGATCAGGGAGTTGCGTTCGCCCACGTAGCGTCCCCCCTGCTTCTCGACGGTGACGACGACCTCCCGCCCTTCACGGAACGGGTCGGGCACCGTCCCGGTGTAGGAGATCGGGATCGCCATGCCTCCTCCTGCCCGGTCCTCGACGCTGAAGTTCAGCACGGCTCCTTCGCGATGCACCGAGGACGGAGCGACGGTCCCGGTCAGGATGTAGCTCTGGCCCGGCTCTGCCTTGCGCACGAGTTCGGTGGGCGTGAGCGCTGGGCTCGCGGCACTGAAGCTCGTGTACACGAGCGCTCCTGCGAGCACGACGGCGGCGGTCAGGGCGACGACCAGACGCACCGTTCGCTTGCGAGCGGGATTCATCGTTTGCAAGTATCGCAAACGACGGACCCCTGAACGGCATAGGGACCCTGATGGAGGCCCGGAGCGAGAGCATCCGGAGGTTCCTGCACACTCTGCGGGCTCCCGCACTACAGGAAAGAACGGTTATGGGGCGAAACCCTGAGGCGTGAACTGCGTTCTTTAGGGGGTGAGACCAATCAAACCCAGCATCCTCAATCCACGCGGCGAGAGCCGCCACGCACGCCGTCGGCGCCAGGGCGCGGCGGCGCGTGTCCCGCAGGGCGCCCCCAAGAGCGTCGACCCCGACGTCTCGCGCGCACGCGCCGCGGGTGGGCCGATCGACAACGCGGCATACAACTGCCAGTGTGGCTACATGTTCAGCGCCGCGGTGTCGACCAGCGTCTGCTGTCCGCACTGCGGCACGCGCCAGGCCTGGTAGCGCCCGCAGACCGTCCGTCGGCTGAACCCCCGCGATAACGCGGTGTAGGCTCTGGCCCCCGTGGCCGAGATCTCCCCTGCCCTCTACCGCGCAGGATCGGGCGAGCAGCTCGTGCTCCTGCACGGGTTCACAGGCACATGGCGCCATTTCAAGCCTCTGCTCGGCGATCTCGCGGCCCGTTACGACGTGATCGCGCCCACGCTGTCCGGCCATGCCGGCGGGCCCGCGTTCCCGCCGGGAACGCCGCTGACGCTCGCGGGCGCAGCAGATCTCCTGGAGGCCCAGCTCGACGAGCTCGGCGTGCGGGAGCCCCACGTGGTCGGAAACTCGATGGGTGGCGCGCTCGCTCTGGAACTCGCCAAGCGGGGACGCGCAAGGTCGGTGGTGGCGCTCGCACCCGGCGGCGGCTGGAACACGGGCGACGGCGAGGCCCAGCGCCTGGCCCGCTACTTCACGCGCCAGATGCGTCTGACGCGGTCGCTCGAGCGGCGCATCGTGACGTTGATGCGCCAGCCGAACGTGCGCCACGGCGCGCTGCGCGACATCATGCGCCACGGGGAGCTCGTCGCGCCGTGGGACGCGATCGACATGACGCGCTCCGCGCTGCGCTGCTCAATCGCCGATGACGTGATCGCAGCGCTCACCGCCGACAGCGGCGTCACGGTTCACGACCTCGACAGGATCAGCTGCCCCGTCCTGCTGGCGACGCCCGAGCACGACCGCATTCTCCCGCCGGCCCTGCATGCACCGCGGTTCCGGCGCGAGATACCTGCGGTTCATGCGCGGGTGCTGCTCGGCTGCGGGCATGTACCCATGTGGGACAACACGCCTCTGGTCCTGAACACGATCGTCGACTTCGTCGAGCGCGGGGAGAGCGCCCGGTCCTACGCCGGGCTCGGCGCACCGTCACCGAGCCTCTGAGCCGCACGCAGCCGGCGTACGGGGCCGCCCGGGATGCTTTGTCACCCTGGGGTCCGTGCACCTCACGGAATCCGTCCACCAGGTCTGGCCCGCCTTCGTCCTGGTGACCGGCCTGCTCCTGATCGGGCTGGTGGCGAGCCGGGACGGACTGTTCGAGCACGCGGGCGCTGCGCTACAGCGCCTTCCGGGAGGGTCCGCTCCGCTCTTCGCCGCGTGCCTGGCGCTGGTGGCGGTCGTGACCGCGATCCTCAATCTCGACACCGCCGCGGTGTTCCTGACCCCTGTGCTGGTTCATGCCGCCCGCGGTCGAGGCGTCCGCGAGGAGGCGTTCCTTTACGGGTCGGTGTTCATGGCGAACGCGTCGTCGCTGTACCTGCCTGGCTCGAACCTGACGAACCTGCTCGTTCTCGCGCACCAGCCCGTCTCCGGCGCCACGTTCGCCGCCGAGATGTTCGCGCCGGCACTCGCTGCCACGCTTGCGACGGGATTCGGGCTGTTCCTGCTGTTCGGCGCCGCCATGCGGGCCCCCGCGCGCGCGCCGAGGGCGTCCGAGCGCGCAACCCCGCCGAGGCTCAGCCTCGTTGCTGTCGGCGCCGCCGCCGTCCTCACCGTCGCACTGCCCAGCCCCGCCGTTCCCGTGCTGTGCGCAGGGGCCGCCGCCGCCCTGTATGAGCTGGCCCGCGGGCGGCTGACCGGCGGGGAGCTGATGCGTGCCCTCGGCCCCGCTGTGCTCGTCAGCCTGTTCCTTGTGAGTGTGGCGTTGGGCGTGCTCGGTCGCTCATGGGGTGGGCCGTCCCAGCTCCTCGGCGACGGCGGGCGGTGGGGCACCACCGCGATCGGGGCGCTCGCGTCCGTCCTCATCAACAACCTCCCGGCGGCGGTTCTGCTCTCGGCGCGGCCCGTCGCTCACCCGCGGGCGCTCCTGCTGGGACTCAACATAGGACCCAATCTCGCCGCGAGCGGTTCGCTCTCGGCGTTCCTGTGGTGGCGCGCGGCACGCCAGGTCGACGCGCGTCCATCGCTGACGGCGTTCTCGCGCCGCGGAGTGCCGCTCGGGCTCTTCGCGATGCTCGCCGCGCTTCTCGTCAGCACGCTCATCGCCGGCCCGTCATGAGCGCACCCGCCGCGACGGGTGCATAGAGCTACTGAGTTCGGGCGAGCACACGGATACCCATAGACTGCGCGCATGCTCACACGTGACGATCTCCACAACCTCTCCAGCGCCGAGCCCGGCGACCTGCTCATAAGCGTCTTCGCGCGTACGGACCCTCGCGACCCGGCCAACACCAGCACGACACCCGCGTGGCAGATCGCGCTCCGGGACGGTCTCGGCGCACTCGCCGAGCGGCTCGAGGAGAACGGCAGCCGCGAGGACCGGCTTGCTTTTCGCCCGCTGCGGGAGCGCATCGAGAAGGAACTGCTGGAGCTCGAACCGTCAGAGCGGGCACGCAGCGTCGCGATGTTCTTCGACATCGCCGGCGGCGAGGCAAAACGATTCAGCCTCCAGCTGCCGCTTCGCCGCGATGCTGTGGTCGGCGACAGCCGGCCCTTCGTCTCGCCACTGGTCGACATCGCCGACCGTGGTTCGCCGACGGGAGTCATCCTCGCAACAGGCGACATGGTGAGGCTGCTCCAGATCGAGCAGTCGGAGGCCACCGAGCCCGAGAACTCCATATTCGAGCTCGAGCTCGGCGACTGGCGGAAATTCGGCGGGACAGCCGGCGGGAGCGCTGCACGAGGCAGGCAGGTCATCTCGCAGCGCGAGCGCTACGAGGCACGGGTCGACGCCCAGCGCCACCATCTCTTCGAGGCCGCTGTCTCGGCGACCGCCGCGCACCTACAACAGCTCGGATGGGAACGGATCGTCCTCGTCTGCGAGCGGGAGATCGCCACGCAGTTCCGCCAGACGCTGCCGTCGGACCTCAGCGAGCGGGTGATCGCCGAGGCAGATCTGAACATCCTCACCGAGGAGCCGCCGGCGATAGCCGACGCATTGGAGCCGCTGATCGAAGGGGCGTGGACCGAGCGGACGAAGGCCCTGGTGGAGGCGGCACGCGAACGGACCAACGCCGGCGGGGCCGCGACGCTGGGGGCCCAGGAGACATTCGCGGCGCTCGCAGAAGGTCGGGTGGAGCACCTCCTGCTCGACCCGGAACACGACTTCTCCGCCATCGCCGGCATGATCCGCCCCGCCATCGACTGTCCGCCAGAGATGATCGCCGAGCGGGCGGTCGAGCAGGCGGTTGCGACGGGATCGCGGGTCACGGTGGTCTCCGATGAGAACTCGTCCGTGCTCGCGGACGCCGGCGGTATCGCCGCCCTGCTCAGATACTGAGCCACCGCGGCGGAACCCCTCCGGCCTCGAACCGGTGGACGCCATGACGACGATCGGCGATACTCGCGGCCGACGGATGGAGACGCCTTCGACCGCCCGTCGGCGTTCCAATGCCACCGAGCACGAGGAGGGCATCTTGGCCGGTCACGTGAGCTACGACAACGCCAACCCGCTTCAGCGGGCGATCAGGAGCTTCGCGGCGAGCGGCCCGGGCTCGTGGCTGTTCGTGCGCACCCTGCACCACATCGACCGGCCGGTGTTCAGGGCGACCGGGGGACGGCACACCGCCGCGAACCTCCTGTCCGGTATCCCCGTGGTGATGCTCACGACCACAGGCGCAAAGAGCGGGCTGCCCCGCACCGTGCCGGTGCTGGGGCTGCCGACGCCCAACGGCCTGGCGGTCATAGCGTCCAACTTCGGTCAGGAGCGCCATCCGTCCTGGTACTACAACCTGCTCGCCAACCCGGATGGTGAGGTGACCGTCGACGGCGAGACGCGCCGGTTCCGTGCCACCGAGGCGCAGGGCGAGGAGCGCGTCCAGATCTGGCAGGACGGGCTGAAGGTGTATCCCGGCTGGTCCCAGTACGAACGCCGTGCGTCCAACCGCCAGATCGCCGTGTTCGTCCTCAAACCGCTCTGACGACGGCTACCTGATCTGCATCCCGGAGATGGCCCGTGAGATAACCAGCTGCTGGATCTCCGCGGTGCCCTCGAAGATGTCGTAGATCTTTGCGTCGCGGTGCCAGCGCTCGACCGGATACTCGCGTGTGTAGCCGTTGCCTCCGAGGATCTGGATCGCGCGCTCGGTCGCCCAGACGGCGACCTCTCCGGCCTTGAGCTTGCTCATCGACCCCTCGGCGTTCTCGAACCGTACGCCGGTCCTGCCCATCCATGATGCGCGCCAGACGAGCAGGCGCGCCGCGTCGATCTCCATCTTCATGCGGGCGAGGGTGAACGCGATCGACTGGTTCTCGATGATCTTGCGGCCGAACTGCTCGCGCTCCTTCGCATACGCGAGCGAGTACTCGTACGCGGCGCGCGCTATGCCGAGCGCCTGGGCGCCGACGGTCGGCCGCGAGGACTCGAACGTCTGCATGGCGGCCTGCGAGTTGCTCCTCTTGCCCTCACGCACGCGTGCGATGCGCTCGTCCAGCTTCTCCTTCCCGCCGAGGACGTGGCCGGCGGGAACACGGCAGTCATCCAGGAAGACGTCCGCGGTGTGCGAGGCTCGCAGCCCGTGCTTTGAGACCTTCGTGCCCTGCGATATCCCCTTCGCTTCGCTCATCGGAACGACGAACGCCGCGTGTCCACGGGAGCCCAGCTCCGGGTCCACGGTGGCGATCACGACATGCACATCGGAGATGCCGCCGTTCGTCGCCCACGCCTTCTGCCCGTTGATGACCCACTCGCCGGCGGCCTCGTCAAAGCGAGCGCGCGTCCGGACCCCGGAGACGTCCGAGCCCGCATTCGGCTCGGAGGCACAGAACGCCGCGACCTTCAGGTCCTCGGGGGTTCCGAAGCAGCGCGGGATCCACTCGCCGATCTGCTCACCCGACCCCTGGCCGAAGATCGCCGCCACCGCGAGCGCCGTGCCCATGATCGACATGCCGATACCGGCGTCTCCCCAGAACAGCTCCTCGTTGACGAGCGGCAGGGTCAGCCCGCTCGGGTCGGCGAAGAACTGCGCGAGCCCCTCAAGCCCGTAAAGGCCGATCTTCGCCGCCTCCTGGATGATCGGCCACGGTGTCTGCTCCCGCTCATCCCACTCGTGTGCGGCAGGACGGACCACGTCGACCGCGAAACCGTGCACCCAGTCGCGGATGTCCTTCTGGTCCTGGCTGAGCTTCAGCGAGAACTCGACCTCCTGCCCGGCCGCTGCCGCGACCGCCTCGACGGCCGCCTCCGCGCCCTCACCCCCGCCCGATGTCTGCGCGTCTGTGGCTGATGGCGTTGGCGGCATGTCGGCAGTCTCCTTTGCGATCGGAAGGCCGCAGATCGCCAGCCGGCGTGCCCGGCGCGATGCGGCTACCCGCAGGGTACCCAACCCCCGCGGAGTCCTACCGCGTGTGCCAGGCCTCCTCTTCGTGCGTGAGCGCGAGGACATCCTTCGGGAGGTTCCCGCCGGCGACGTCGGCGACGGTGACGTTCTCGAGCACCTGCCGCAGGCTCGTCCGCAGCGCGACCCAGACCTGCTGGAGGGACGCGGCCGAACCCACGTACTCGACCTCCTCCGGCCGCTGGCCGCGCACGCCGACGAGCGGGCCCTCGACCGCGCGAATGATGTCCGCGAGGTTCACCTCCTCCGGTGCCCTTGCGAGCCAGTACCCCCCCTCGGGGCCTCTCTGGCTGCGCACCAGCCCCGTCGAGCGCAGCTGGGTGAGGATGTTCTCGAGGAATGAAACCGGGATGTTCTGGGCCTTCGCGACATCGTCGACCTTGCGCGGCGCGTCCTGGGTGCTGTCGGCAAGCTCGACGATCGCCCTCACTGCGTAATCGGCCTTGGCGGTCAGGTGCATTGGTTGATTCTCACGCATTCTCGGACGGACCGCCATCTCGAGGCTCGAGTTAGGTCGCCCTAAGGCCTGTGCTACCGTCCCGGCTGTCATCCCGACTCCCTGGATCGGATTTAGAATATGAGCCGCGGCCAGCCACTAATCCTCAGTCCGCTGCTGATCGCAGCCGCACTGCTGATCACCGGCTGCGGGAGCGCGCGTGGCAGCGCCGATCTCACTCTCTACAACGGCCAGCACGAACAGACGACGTCCGCCCTGGTTTCGGCGTTCGAGAAGAAGACGGGGGTCAGCGTCGAAGTCCGCTCGGCCGACGAGGCGACGCTCGGCAACCAGATCATCCAGGAGGGCGCCAACTCGCCCGCCGACGTCTTCTACACCGAGAACACTCCCGTGCTGGAAGCGCTCGGCGAGAAGGGACTGCTTGCGACCGTGCAGCCATCCACGCTCGCCTCGGTGCCGCGCCGTTACAGCGCCGCCGACGGGAGCTGGGTGGGTGTCTCGGCGCGGGTGTCGGTGCTGGTCTACAACACGAGCCAGGCGAAGGCGTCAGAACTGCCCACCTCGATCCTCGAACTCGCGCAGCCGCGTTTCAAAGGCAGGCTTGCGTTCGCTCCCTCCGAGACCGACTTCCAACCGCTGATCACGTCGATCACGAAGTTCTACGGAGTGCAGACGGCGGAAAGGTGGCTGAAGGGCCTGCAGGCGAATGCCGCCGTGTACCCCGACAACGAGACCGTCGTCTCGCAGGTCAACAGCGGCGAGAGCGCCATCGGGCTGATCAACCAGTACTACTGGTACCGCCTCCGGGATGAGGTCGGCGCAGGCGGCATGCACTCCGCCCTGCACTACTACGCCCCCGGCGACCCCGGCGACCTGGTCAACGTCTCCGGTGCCGCGATCCTGCGGTCGAGCAGCCACCAGGCAGACGCCCAGAAGCTTCTCGCGTTCATGGTCAGCGAGGAAGGGCAGCAGACGATCGCCCGCAGCGACAGCTATGAGTACCCGTTGCGGCCGGGGGTGGCTCCGGCCGCCGACCAGCCGTCCCTCGCGAGTCTGAAGCCGGCGGCCCTGACACCGGCGGAACTCGGCGACGGCAGCGCCCCCCTCGCGCTCGAGCAGCGCCTCGGGCTGCTGTAGGAGATGCGGTGAGCACCTACGCCCCCGCCCCGCAGAGCACGGGAAGGTTCGCCCAGGCATGGTCGGGACGCAGGCGCTGGCCGCTGGTGAGCGTCGCCGGAGGCCTGCTCGCGGCGGGCCTGGTGCTGCTGCCGCTCACCTTCCTGGTCGTCGAGGCCCAGCAGTCGGGCTGGGGTGAGGTCCAGCGCCTGCTGTTCCGTCACACCACCGCGGTGCTGTTGTGGAACACGGTCCGGCTGACCGTCGCATGCACGATCCTGTGCGCGATCCTCGGCGTCGGTGCGGCCTGGTGTGTCGAGCGGACAGCGCTGCGAGGGCGGCGTGTGTGGGCTGTCATGCTCGTCCTTCCGCTCGGCATCCCGGATTTCGTGGTCGGTTTCGGGTGGGTGTCGCTGGATCACGGCCTGCACGGCTACCTGGCGGCGGTCCTGGTGATGACACTCTCGCTCTATCCGCTCGTCTACCTGCCTGTCGCGACCGCGCTCGCGGGTCTGGACGGAGCGCTGCACGAGGCCGCTCGCAGCCTCGGACTCGGGCCATGGCGCACCTTCTGGCGTGTGACCCTGCGACAGATACGGCCCGCGATCCTCGGCGGCTGTCTGCTCGTCACCCTCGGTCTGCTCGCTGAGTACGGCGCGTTCGAAATCGTTCAGTACCAAACCTTCACGGTCCAGATCTTCACTGAGTTCAAGCTCGGATTCGACACCGCCGCAGCGTGTGCACTCTCGCTTGTGCTCGTCGCCCTGAGCGTCGCGGCGCTCGTGGGCGAGCTCGCGCTCGGGGGCCGCGGGCGTGCATGGCGCTCGGGTCCGGGTGCTCGCCGCACCGCGCCCCGCGTGCCACTCGGGCGCTGGAGCGCCCCCGTGACCCTCTCGCTGCTGATCCTGTGCGCGCTCGCGCTCGGGGTGCCGCTCTTCGCCCTGGTCTACTGGATGATCCGGGGCAGCTCCACCACCCTGCCCTCAACCTCGATCCTGTCGGCTCTGGGGCACACCGCCGCCTACAGCGCCGCAGCAGCGGCGCTGTCGACGGTGCTGGCGATCCCGGTGACGACGCTCTCCATCCGCCACAGAAACCGCTTCACCCTGCTCATCGAGCGTCTGGCGTACCTCCCGATGGCGCTCCCCGGACTGGTGATCGCGCTCGGCCTGGTCTCCTTCTCCGTTCGATACGCGCTCGCCCTCTACGAGAGCTCGCTCGAGCTGATCGTCGCGTACGCGATCCTGTTCCTCCCGCTCGCGGTCGTGGGCGTGCGGGCGGCGATGGCTCAGGCGCCGTCGAACCTCGAGGATGTCGGCCGCTCTCTGGGTTGCAGCCCGGCGGCGGCTTGGCGCCGGATCACGCTTCCGCTCATCGCGCCCGGGCTCGCCGCGGCGTTCGCGTTCGTGTTCATCTCCTCGGCCACCGAGCTCACCGCGACCCTGCTCCTGCGCCCGACGGGGGTCAACACGCTTGCAACGCAGTTCTGGCAGTACACGAGCAACTTCGCCTACGGAGCCGCGGCGCCCTACGCTGCTCTGATGGTCGCCATCTCTGCGATACCAGCCTACCTCCTGAGCAGAAGGGTCAACGTCCTCTCCACGAGGGGTGCGAGACGATGATCCTGTCTGTCCGCGATCTCGCCAAGAGCTATGACTCGAGGCAGGTGCTCAACGGCGTCAACCTCGACGTACAGCCGGGTTCGCTGACGGCGGTGCTCGGGCTCTCCGGGTGCGGCAAGACGACGCTTCTCAGGGTGATCGCGGGCCTGGAGCGAGCCGAACGCGGAAGCGTGTCGCTCGCGGGCACGACGCTCGACGACGGGCACACCTACGTGCCGCCGGAGAAGCGGGGCATCGGCTACGTGCCGCAGGAGGGCGCGCTCTTCCCCCACCTGACCGTCGAGGCCAATGTCGGATTCGGGCTCCCGCGCCGCGAGCGCCGCGGTGAGGCTGTGAGCGATCTGCTCGCGATGGTCGGGCTGGCGCCGCTCGCACGACGTCTGCCGCACGAGCTCTCGGGCGGCGAGCAGCAGCGTGTGGCGCTGGCCAGGGCGCTCGCCCGCAGGCCGCTCGCGCTCCTGCTCGATGAGCCGTTCTCCTCGCTCGATGCGTCGCTTCGAAGCCATGTTCGCGAGGAGGTCCACGGCCTGCTGCGTGAGCAGGGGGTGACGACGGTGCTCGTCACGCACGACCAGGAGGAGGCGCTCTCGCTCGCGGACACCGTGGCCGTGCTCCGAGACGGTGTGATCGTGCAGCAGGGCCCACCTGCAGAGCTCTATGAGCTTCCCGCCGACAGGGAGCTGGCCGCCTTCCTCGGCGCGGTGAACGTGGTCGACGCACAGTTCCGCGGATCCAGCGCCGAGACGCCGCTCGGCGAGCTGGAACTCCGCGCCGGCTCTCCGATCAGCGGCGCGGGCATGGTCATGGTCCGGCCCGAGCAGATCGAGGTGACCGAGAGTGGCAACGGCCGGCCGGACGCGGCTTCGAGCGCAGGCATCGACGGGCTCGTCGAGGAGTGCCGCTACTACGGCCACGACGCGGTCCTGCAGATACGACCTCAGCATCCTGAGCAGTCGAGTGTCCTGCTCGCACGTGTCCTGGGCGAGCATGCCCTCCCCGCCGGCACCCGCGTGACGGTGCTCGCGAGAGGCCCCGTCAGCCCGCTGCGGTGAGACGCTTGCCCGTTCGGCGCCGGACGGGACAGGCGCCACGAGCTGAAACAGTCAGGCATCCGTTGCAACTACCCTCTGGCAGATGACCGACCGCTGGCACTGGGATTTCGACGGCGAGCATAGGGCGAGGCGCGAGCGCCCCGAGGCGCCCGGTTCCCCTCTCAGTTCTGGCCCGAGCCGGGAGGCGCAGATACGCCGGCGCCGATTCATCCTGCTCCTGGCGCTCCTGGCCCTGATCGCGATCCTTGTCGCAGCGATGCCGGGTTCGCACAAGGCGGCGACCTCTGCCGCCACCGCGCCCCACGTCACCAATGCACCCAAGGTCAAGGCCGCCGTCGCCCCGGCGGGCCCGGCCACGGTCTCGTCGGTGCTCGCGTACACGCCGTTCATCAAAGAAGGCTCGGCGCGTGTCCCGGACGTCGCGCTCACGTTCGACGACGGCCCCGGCCCCTACACCCCGGGCGTGCTGAACGTGCTCGAGCGCATGCACGTGCATGCCACATTCTTCGAGATCGGCAAGATGCTGCAGTACTTCAGCGCCTCGACCGAACGCGAGCTCAGGGACGGGGACGTCATCGGCGACCACACCGAGACGCATCCGATGATGGCCGAGATGTCCGCGCATGAACAGTACGAAGAGCTCTTTGAACAGATCGCGCGCATCGAACTGCTCGGAGGGCCCCGGCCGGACCTCTTCCGCCCGCCGTACGGGTCGTTCAACGCTACGACCTTCGACGAGCTCCACAAGCTGCACCTGCTCATGGTGCTGTGGTCTGTCGACACCGAAGACTATCTCCAGCCGGGCGTTTCGGTGATCGTCAAGAACGCGCTGGACGGAGCGCATGCGGGAGCGATCATCCTCATGCACGACGCAGGCGGCACGCGCACCGAGACGATCGAAGCGCTGCCTCTCATCATCCGCGCAATCAGAGCCCGCGGCCTGAAACTCGTCACCATTCCGGAACTGCTCAGGGACGACCCTCCGCCCCACGGGCAGCCCCTGCCGACGAACCTCAGCGGCGACTGAGAGAAGCCGAAGTTATGGATCAGGAAACGCTCCGCACCCGTCGCCACGCGCGCCGACGTGAGATCCGCCGGCGCCGGGCCGTGGCGGCGAGCGCCCTCGTCCTCGCGGCATGCGCGGTCATCGCGGCCATCGCGCTTGGCTTCGGGGGAGCGAAGACCGCGGGAGACGCCAAGACTACGGCCACCGAGCGAGCGAAGGGATCGCAGCAGAAAGCTTCGTCCACGGCGACCTCCGCGCGGGGCACGGGTCCGCGCGCCGCAGCCGTTCCGATCCTGATGTACCACGTGATCGCACCTCCCCCCGCCGGAGCGCCCTTCCCGGGCCTGTATGTCCCTCCTGAAGAGTTCGAACAGCAGATGCTCGCTCTGAAGAACGCCGGCTGGCACGCCGTTACGCTCGACCAGCTCCAGGCGAACTGGAGAACCGGCGCCAGCCTCGGACCCGGCAAACCCATCGTCCTCAGCTTCGACAACGGCTACCAGTCGCAGTACACGCACGCGCTGCCGGTGCTTCGGCGGCTCGGATGGGTCGGAGTGGAGAACATCCAGCTCACCGGCCTGCCGCCGTCGCAGGGAGGACTGGGGCAGGAAGAGATCCGCGGTCTGGTCTCGGCGGGATGGGAGCTCGATACGCAGGGTTTCACCCACGCGGACCTGATCACGCTCGACGCCGAACAGCTGCACTACCAGGTCGCCGTGGCCCGGCAGGTCGTGCAGCAGCGCTATCACGTGCCGGTGAACTGGTTCTGCTATCCGTCGGGACATTACGACCAGACGGTGGTCGCAGAGGTGAGCGCGGCGGGGTATGAGGGCTCAACGACGGTTGTCCCGGGGTGGGTGCGCCGCGCGGAAGACCCCTACCGGATGCACCGGCTGCGGGTACTGGGTGGCACTAGCGGCCCGCAGCTGCTGGAACTGATCGCCGATACGCGCACGAGTGAACCGGCGCCGGTGTCCTACAACGGCGCCTGAGCGCATCCGGAAATTGGACTAGAGTCGCGGTCCATGAGGCGTTCGCAGAGCTTCGGGGTGTTGGCGGCAATCATGACGGCGGCCGTGATATGGGCATCGCCCGCCATCGCTGCAACGCCGTGGTTCGGGACCTACGACGTGTCGGTGCGCGGCGGAGAGCAGCACACGGCCTGGACCTTCAACCATGTGCCCACGAGTTCCTGCGACGCAGCCGGCAACGGCCAGGGCACCGACACCCAGACATTCCTTCCGGGCGCACCCCAGGTGACCCAGATGAGCGGGGTGGGATCGACCGCCTTTCCGGCAACCATCTCGAACCTGCAACTGAGCTACACGGAGGACCGGGAGGGCTCGATCACATACGGCCAGCCTGCGGAACCCAACGGCCCGGGCTGCGGTGTCGCCTCCGGCGGAGGCGAATCCACCCCGCCGACACCCGACTGCGGCAGCCGCAGCCTCTCGACCAGCATCGACGTGACGCCGCTGCCGGGCGACCCCTCGCTCGAGGAGAACCCAGCCGCGTCCGTCGGAAACGAACCGCCCTACAAGGACTGCCCGGTCTTCGGCGAGGTCGTCCCCGCGTTCGCCTCACCGCTAGCCGTCACCCTGCCGCCGCTCGGTCCCGCTCCAGCCGGTGGTGTGCCCAGCGGCACAGCCACGCTGACCGCGAGCGAACCGATCACAGACGCGGATGTCACCGGCGAAAGCACGCTCAAGCTCGAGCTGCAGATGACGCGCCTGTTCGCCGTCGACCCGCTCGGCATGCCCGCGGACGCCGCTCTCACCGTCGACCCGTCTGGCACCACCGACGTTCCGGTCACCTGTCCGGCCGGCGGCTCGTGCACCGGCACCGTCTCGCTGGCGTTCGACACCAGCCCGACCAACGCGCTCGCAGCGCGAGCCCATGCCGCGGGCGCCCCCCGCTTCCCCGAGGCGGTGAGCGGCTACGTGATCGCACTGACATCTGCGCACTTTCACCTGCGCGCTCGGCAGCGGGGTGTCAGCCTGCACCTGCACGGAGGACGGGTGTTCGCGAAAGCTCTCTCATCGGACACCCTCGCGGTCATCGTCAGCGAGGGCTCAGGCAAGAAGTCCGTGCGCTACATAGCCGGACTAGCGCACGTCCGCGCCTAGTATCAGCGCCCCCGTCAGCTCCCGCCTGGGGGACGCTCGCCGTCGTAGTAGTCGACCTCGTCGGACAGCCGGAACATCACGTTCAGGCCGGTCCCGTCCGGACGGCGCTCGAAGGCCCCGAGCTTGCCGGAGTCCGGATAGATGACTATGTCCGGCTCGCCGCTCGTGCTGATCGACAGGAACCGCACGGTCGCCGAGGTTTGATTGAGGACCTGGTGCGCGCCCGTCTCGCCGGGCTGAAACGAGATCACCTCGCCCTCCTCGAGCTCGCGCAACCCGTCCGGGGAGCGCAGGCTGGGGCAGCCCTCGAGCACCACGAGCATCTCCTCCTCGGTCACGTGATGGTGGTAGGGGTAGGCAGCCTGGCCCGGCCCGAGCTCCCAAAGACTCAACCCCAGACGCCGGCCGCCGGCCTGTCTGCCGAGCCTCGCGCGCAGCGCCCGAAACCCGTGGTGATCACGGACCTCGTCGAAGTCGGGGCGGTTGATGTTCGCCATCGGTGCGGCGCGGACGCCGTCACGCAGCGGCCCTAAGCGGACTTTTCGCGCTGTTCATAGAGCGCGTCGACTTTCGAGACTCCCTTCGGTGGCAGCACGCCCCCGATGATCCAGAAGATGGGGAAGAACACGCCAAGCACGAGCAGGACCCAGCGCGAGTTTTTGAAGCATTTGACGCCGAAGTAGACGAGCAGGAACAGATAGATGATTCCGAGGCCGACGTATAGCAATGGAGGACTCCCAGTTCTTGATGTCCAGCGAGCTTAGTGCGTGAGCGGCTCAGCGGCCACCGTGCGTCGCCGCGGGAGACGGTGGGACGCACCGGGCATCATCACGCTCGTCGCTTCCTGCATCTCCCACATTCGCCGCCGTGGCTGCCGCGCGGCTACCACTGCTGCTCTCGAAGCTACGGGTCGAGCCCCGCCGCATGCGCTCTCACCGACCGCGGCGGGGATGGATCCCCGCCGCGCTCGCCGGATGGCAGCGAGATCAGCCCGCGCGGAACGTCAGCCCGTGGCCGTCCAGTTGACCGTCTCACCGCCGCTCCCACCATTGAAGTGCGAGGTCACGGTCCCCTTCGCCCTGCCGTGGGACAGGAACGTGCCGGTCACCGTGTCGGTGCCGTAGATCGTGCTCGACCCCGGTAGCGAGAGCTTCACCGTCACGCTGAACTTTCCGTTTTTCTTGATTGTCGCTGACCCGCCGCTGGCGTTCTCGACACCGCCACAGCCGCCGTTGCATTTGAATGGGGTATCCGCGGATAGGTCGATGATTTGCTTCCCGTTTGCCGAGACCTCGAACGAGATCAGGTCCGCTGGCCTCCCGGCGTAATGCCCTGAGTACGTCGCGCCCTTGACCGCGTCGGACGCGAGCGCGATGCCCGAGATTGCCAGAGCGGCTGAGACTGCGACAGCGCCGACGCGGCACACAGGTCTGGTGAGATCGTTGCGCACCTTCATGCTCAAACCTCCGGTCGCTGATTGACGGAGGCAACTGTACACTCGCGGACGCGCGGTTTGACGAGCGCGGTGTTACGTGCGCCGCCTTTCACCAGCCGCTCTCGTTGGTCCTCGCGGCTGCTCACCGGGGCATCGCGGGCAGGCCCAGTGCCGCGTGCGAACGAGAATTGCGATCGTTCGGCTTGCCAGCAACGCCACGGAGATCGGTTCACCGTGGGCGTGAGAGGCTGGAATACCGCCGGGAGTGTATGTGCCTGCAGGCCCTCGCGAGAGACCGTCTCGACCATTTTCAGCCGATTACCGGCGTTTGTACGTACCCCGGCCATCCGGCCTTTTCACTGATTTCGGCGGCGGCTCGCAGGCACGCAGAGCCTCTCATGGCGCGGCTCTGGAGTGAACCCCGGTCATCGGGCATCGGGACCGTGCGACGGTCTCTCCAGAGATCACCTGCCATGGCGGCGTAGACGCCCGCTCATGCAGTGAGTAGCCGGGGCAGCACGGCGGCCGCCAGAGAAGCCGGTCGAGGGTTGATCGGCAGTTCAACACCCAGCGTCGCGGATGCTTCGCCGTCGAACACGACCTCGAGGGACGGGTACGTCCGCGACGGGTCGGCGTCGCCTGCATCGTCATGCGTCCTGAAGGGGCGGGTCGCGACGAACTTCGACTGGGCCGTCCAGCAGGTGCCGGAACGCGCTTCGCGCGTCCCGACGCCTGCGCACGTCGCAGACCTCGGCCACCCCAGCGGAAAGCGCCGTCCCGTCGTTCCATCCATCAGTCGACCAGGCTGCGCAGGGTAAGCGGCGGACGGGGGTCGAACCCGCGACCTCAAGCTTGGGAAGCTTGCGCTCTACCAACTGAGCTACCGCCGCACAGCCCGCATATTACGCGCTGGCAGGCGAGCAGTCCGCTCGACGCCAACGGCTAGCCAGCTCGCCCGAGGCCTGATCTGCCTTACGCGTGCGATTCCCCTGCGGGACGCCAGAGGTAGCATGGGCCGTGTCTGCAAGGTCGTTCTCTCGCGCAGGCAAGGTGCGCTCGGGGGCGATCCTGTCTGGTAGATTTGGGCTGAGGGAGAGGATGCACGTTGGCATCAATTCAAGGATGGGGAGACCGAGGATGAGATCGCGGAGTTTGGCCTTGATCGGCGCGGGTTTGGCTGCTGCGTTCGCGATCGGAGCTCCAACGACCCAGGCTGCGGCGCCTCCGCACTGGTACCTGCAGGAATCCGGTTCGTGGGTTTCCCTCAGCGGGCTCACCGGCCTGGTCGAACAGATGACCCCCGAAACACTGAGCGGCGAGGGCGAATTGGCGGTCTACACCGAAAACGAACCCCACGGTGAGAAGCCGGTATCCAACTGCCTCGCAAAAGACACGGAGTCGATCGAGGACCCCTCCGAAGCGACACTTCCGGGAACCGGCTCGATGGAAGCATTCGAAGTGATCTGCGAGAAGGGCACGGGCAGCCTCAACGCGGCATACCCCACCCCGTGCCTCTACGGCGAAGGATTTGAACTCAAAGGCGTCGACCTGAACTGGCCGTCCGTCCTGGAATCGGGCACGAAAGCAAAGGCGAAGTCGAGGGCGACATCTGGGTCAACCGGCTTCGACAGCGTGGGGAGCGCCAGGCTCGAAGTATTCTGTCTGCACACCCGGGAACACGCGGAATACGAGGGATTCCTGCGACCCGAAGTGCTCGTCGGCAGAGTCAGGTTCATCAAGGCGTCCACGGGCGAATTCGTCGAACCCGCATCCGGAGCGCACTTCTACTTCAAGGGCACCGTGTTCGTCGAGCCAACCAACTTCAAAGACGTGAGGGTGACGCCCGAAGGCTGACCGGGCGCGACGGAGTCGCGCCCGCGGAAGGCCGGTGGGCGGTCCCGGAACGCTCGCCCCAGTGACCCCAGGGGCCGCCGACGTGGGTCGCCACTTCGCCGAGACGGCCCCCAGGTGCCGGGTAGCGTCGCCGCCACGGGGGCCGGCCACCGTGGAGCCCGTGGTCACGCCTACGATCTCGCACGAGTCACGTCGTCCGGCGTCCGGCGTCGCAATGTCCTGCGCCCCCCGCCCTGGTGCGCGAACGGTTTGCGGACCCCGCATTCAGCGTGTGGAGCGCCCCAGGCCTTCGGCGGGCTCCTGGATTCAGCCGAACCGATGGGCGCTGGGCCTGTCGAGCCGCGCCAGACTCGCCGCACACGCACAAGGGACCCCGGAGGGCTGTTGCCCGCCGGGGTCCCTTTCGCTACTCAGATCCGAC
>Ga0182013_10000066_pt1 | contig 118988 bp, 102 predicted proteins | sample 612S2MmetaG_FD_120487 | JGI IMG/M metagenome (GOLD analysis project Ga0182013, IMG submission 120487) | Permafrost microbial communities from Stordalen Mire, Sweden - 612S2M metaG | ecosystem: Environmental > Terrestrial > Soil > Wetlands > Permafrost | place: Sweden: Stordalen | collected...
GTGCGTGGTGGAAGGAAACCAATTTGGAACCCATGCTCCAGTTGCGCGTCGCCAGAGCCAACAACCTTTGGACTTCCCACTGGTCAAATGCCAAAAACTGACCGGCACTCCAAATCACACCCGATGGGGAGGAAGGGATTGACACCTTCCTGGCCCTTGCAACGACGGACATAGAGGGATTTTCCATCGTCAGTAATCCAGCCCGGCTCATAGGGCGCCGCATCAACCCGAAGGCGCAAAGCCTCCGCGGTTCGCAAACCAATGTTGCCCTCAAACAGCATCTGCCAGCCCAGAACTTCGCTGCGGGGTTTTTCGAACAAGCGGCCCGCGATGCGATGCATTTTCGTTGCATCATGGGGCTTGAACTCCCGGCAGTGCCTGACGTTCTTGCTGGACCGGTGACGGGGCCATTCGCCACTCATCGGCACATGGGTGACCAACTCGCACCGGCACGCCCACAGAAATGCGTTGCGCAGTGTGTTGAGATCCAGCTCAACCGTCCGGGCGCCCGAGCCGCGCTTTTGATTAATCTGTCCTACACGCCAATCATAATATCGGTCAAAGGCCGCGATGGTGACGCAAGCGACTGGAATGGATTCCCAAAATTCCAGCAACTTTTGGCAATTGACGTCCTCAGCATCCCCAGTGTCCTCCGGACGCTCCTGCCGGAACCGGTCAGGGCAGCCGGCCTCCTGGTAATTTAAAACAACCTCGCCCACGGTGGCCGCGCAGGCTTTTTGGTATGCGGCACTTCCCTGTGCGCGACTGCGGTAAAACTCCTTCTGAGCCTCGGCCAAATCCGTGGTTTTGAGAGACCGGCAGGTGGGCAACCCTTCTATGACGGGTCGCTCGTAATATATTCCAGATGGGTGACGGCACCAGATGCCGTCGGCGGCGCGATCTCAGGTTTTCGGCCCAGCGGGGATGGTGGTGGATTCAGTCGGTGCGGATTTTTCGTTGAGTGTGTCTTGGTTCATGGTGTCTTCCGTTGACACCGTGATGGGCACATCTGATTTTATCTGATCGAATGGATCAAAAACGTATCAGTCATCAGATGTAGTGAAAAAACGAAGTTCCTTGAAAACCATGTAACTAATTGTGGGACAATTAGTTAAAATGGTCGGGACGGTGAGATTTGAACTCACGACCTTCTGAACCCCATTCAGACGCGCTACCAAGCTACGCTACGTCCCGAACCATTCCGCCCGCCTTGCGGCTGGCAGGACAACGATAGTATGCGCCCCAAACCGGATTTCAACAACTATTCCACATTCCCGATCTGGCATTTGTCAGAAACCGTCAGCAATTCTTTACCGATCCGTCCAAATATACCAATTCCCATCAATATGGCGGAAAACGTCGCTCCGGCGATCGCCATTTCTTTCCTTTTGATAGTGTTCCTCCAAACTGGCGACTTGATTCGTTGGCTCTTCATCCTGCCAACAAATATTGATGTGCGTCGTCTCTCCGCCAAAACCATAACCCCACATGCAAACCCCTGGATCAGGAGGCTCGCCTTCATCCCGGTACGCCACGAGCCCGCCAATCTGTTTTAACAGCGCCAAGTATTGATTATATCTATCAATTGGAAAAATCCACGGTGGGCTTTCTTGAATTCCATGCGTCGTTTCCACTCCCCAAATCGCCACCCTGAGCAACTGACCATCAGCCAAAAGCATAACCCTTAATTTTTCAAAATCAGCACGATGCTTGTTGAAATTCTTAATCAATATTTCTTCTTTCGGAGGCCGACTCGAAAAGTAATCAAATAAGAAGAAGCCGCCAATCGCTGCTATCAAGCAGCCAGCACCACCGCAAAGCAAAAATAAGATTGCTCGCTTGAGTATCCGCTTCACTTTAACTGGGGGACTCAGGACGCTTTTTTGAAAGTGTGTGCGTCGCCTGGCCGTAAAACACCTCGGCCGCCTCCATGATCGTCTCGGAAAGAGTCGGGTGCGGATGCACGGTCAATGCCAGGTCTTTCACCGTGGCGCCCATTTCCACCGCCACCGCGCCCTCGGCAATCAGTTCGCCGGCACCGTGCCCGACAATGCCCACGCCGAGAATCCGTTCTGTCACCGGGTCAATAATCAATTTGGTTAGTCCGTCCGTGCGGTCAAACGTCAACGCCCTGCCCGACGCGCCCCATGGGAATTTCGCCACCTCCACAGTGATGCCTTTGGCCTTCGCCTCGCCTTCCGTCAATCCGCACCAGGCCAATTCAGGGTCAGTGAATACGACCGCCGGAACAATATATTTCTCCGCGGTGGTCGTTTCGCCAGTGATGGTGTCCACCGCGATACGGCCTTCGCGAAACGCCTTGTGCGCCAGCAAAATTCCCCCGGCAATATCGCCGACGGCATAAATGAAGGGATCGCTGGTGCGCTGGTTCCCATCCACCTTGATGAAACCTTTTTCGTCGCGCGTCACTTTGGTGTTTTCGAGGCCGATATTATCGCAATTGGGCACGCGGCCCACGGCGACCAGCACGCGGTCATAAAGTTCCTCTTTCTTTTGGCCCTCGACTTCGATCTCCACCTTGATCTGCTTGCCGCTGGTGGACATTTTGAGCACCTTGGCCTTGAGACGGACTTCCTTGAAGGCCTTTCGCGCGTAAGCCATGACTGGACGCGCCAGATCGGGATCGGCGCCGAGCAGGATGGACTCCAGGGCCTCAACCACCACCACCTTGCTGCCCAAAGTGGCATAAACCGTCCCGAGTTCCATGCCGATATACCCGCCGCCCACAATCAGCAGATTCTCCGGAACGTCCTCCGTTTCGAGCGCCTCGGTGGAAGTCATCACGCGCGGGTTGCCAAGGTCAAACGCCTTGGGCAACGCCGCCTTGGAGCCGGTCGCAATAATCGCCTGCTCGTAATGGATGAACTGCTGTCCCTGCTCCGTTTCCACGCGCAAACTTTGCGAACCCTCAAAATAGCCGCGGCCATAAATCACCTGCACGCCGCGTTTCTGCGCGAGCATCGCGATGCCGCCGCACAGCTTCTCGACAATGGATTCCTTCCAGGCGCGAAGCTGGCCCACGTTCACCTTGGGCGGCTCGAAGGTGATTCCGCGATGGGCGGATTCGCGCGCTTCCGTGATGGCGTGCGTCGCGTTCAGCAGCGCCTTGGACGGAATGCAGCCGCGATTCAGGCACACCCCGCCGAGACGTTTATCGCGCTCAATCAAAATGACCTTCTTGCCGAGGTCCGCCGCGTAAAACGCCGCCGTGTAACCTGCCGGCCCGCCGCCCACCACCACGATTTCTGTATTTGTAGCTTCCATTTGTTTCGATACTTCAACGCACCTTAAACCCGTTCTTAAATTTTCACATCTTCCTCTTTGAAATTTTCGAGGGCGGAAACCAAATCCACGCCGAAACGCGCCGCCGTGCCGCCGTCAATCACGCGATGGTCATACGAAATGCCGATTGGTAGCATCATCCGCGCTTCGACGACGCTGTTGCGGACGACTGGCTTGAGCAAACCCTTGCCCAACCCCAAAATGGCTACCTCCGGCTTGTTCACAATCGGAGTGAAATACCCGCCGCCGATTCCGCCTTGATTTGAAATGGTGAACGTGCCGCCCTTGAGTTCCTCGCCGGAAATCTTCCGGTCGCGCGCCTTCGCGGCAAGTTCCTCCAGTTCCTTGGAAACTTGCGCCACAGTCTTCTTGTCCACGTCACGGATGACCGGGACAATCAACCCCGCTTCCGTGTCCACGGCGATGCCGATGTGATAATACTCCTTATAGACAATTTCTTCCGCCGCTTCATCGAGGCTGGAATTAAAAATCGGATGCTTCGTCAATGCGGCGATGACTGCCTTCAACACAAACGAAGTCACCGTGAGGCGCGCGCCCTGTTTTTCATAGGCCGCGACGTATTTCTTGCGCAATTCCAGCACGGTCGTCAAATCCGCCTCGTCAAATTGCGTGACATGGGGAATGGCGTTCCAATTTTCCACCATCCGCCGGCTGATGACCTTGCGCAGGCTGCTCAGCGGTTTCTTGGAAATTTCGCCCCACTTGGAAAAATCAATTTTCTCAGACGCGGGTTTCGCCGCTGCGGACGCAGCCGCGCCAGCCTTGGGAGACTGCGCCGCGCGAATCAATTTCTGGACATAATTCCGCACGTCCTCCATGACAACGCGCCCTCCCCGTTCGCTGCCGCGAATCCGCGTCAGGTCAATCCCCAAATCATTCGCCATTTTCCGGATGGACGGGGCTGCGGCAACTTCGCCATTAGATTCTCCCAATGATTCGGGCAACGGTTCCAACGGTTCTTCATCTGGCGCTTCCTCGACTGGTTGTGGGGAACGCGGTTTGGCGGGAGCGCGGTTCTCGGCCCGGGGAGCCGGAGCGGCCGCGGGCAAAGCGCCACTTTCAGTGATTGCGACAATTCTTTGGCCCACGCCGATCTTGTCACCGTTCTTCACATAAATCTGGGCAATCACGCCAGCCGCGGTCGAGGGAATGGAGGCGACCGCCTTCTCATTTTCCAACTCCAGCAGCGGTTGGTCTTTCTCGATCTTATCACCCTCTTTCACAAAAATGTTCACCACAGTGCCGGTATCGGCCCCTTCACCCAAGTTAGGCAGTTTTACATCCATATATATTCTGATTAGAGTCGCCGGTAAATCGCCCGGAAATTTAGAGAATCACCGAGTGCACTTTTTCCGGGGCGACATTTAAGTCCTTGATGGCCTTTTCGACAATCTTCTTTTCAATGGCGCCCTTCTCAGCCAGTGCATAGAGCGTGGCAATAACGGTCAATTCCGCATCCACTTCGAAGAACCGGCGCAGGTTCGCGCGCGTGTCGCTGCGGCCGAAACCATCCGTGCCCAACGTCGTCAAACCGCCCGGAACCCAGGGGGCAATCTGGTCCGGCACAATTTTCATATTGTCCGAAACCGCAATGAACGGCCCTGGCTCCTTTTCCAACAAGGTTTCGACATAGGATTTGCGGGGCTTTTCCGTCGGGTGCAGCATATTCCAGCGCTTGGCGTTCAAGGCGTCGTTTCGCAGCCATTTGTAATTGGTGGCGCTCCAGACATCCGCCGCCACGCCGTAGTTTTCCGCGAGAATCGCCTGCGCCCGCAGCGCTTCGTTGATGATCGGGCCGCTGCCGAAAATCTGCGCCCGGTGTTTCGCTTTTTCCGGCGCGGGCTTGAATTTATAAAGTCCCTTCAAAATTCCCTCTTCGCTGCCGGCGGGCATCGGCGGCATGGCGTACTTTTCATTGTACAGCGTCAGGTAATAAAACAAATCTTCGCCCTGCTCATACATCCGGCGCAAACCGTCCGCGATGATCGTCGCGACTTCAAAACCAAACGCGGGATCGTAGGCCAGCAAACTGGGAATCGTGCTCGCGGTCAGCAAGCTGTGCCCATCCTGATGTTGGAGACCTTCGCCATTCAGCGTGGTGCGCCCGTAGGTCGCGCCAACCAAAAAGCCTTTGGCTTTGATATCGCCGGCCAGCCACATTTGATCGCCGATCCGTTGGAAACCGAACATCGAATAATAAATGTAGAACGGAATCATATTCACGCCGTGCGTCGAGTAAGCAGTGCCCGCCGCGATGAAGGATGACATCGAACCGGCTTCCGTGATGCCCTCTTCCAAAATCTGCCCGTTCTTCGTCTCGTTGTAATAGAGCAACGATTCCTTGTCCACCGGCTCGTAAAGCTGCCCTTTTGGCGCGTAAATCCCAATGTCCTTGAAGAGCGCATCCAAACCGAAAGTCCGCGCCTCGTCCGGGATGATCGGCACGATATTTTTGCCCACCCCTTTGTGACGCAAAAGCGTGGCCAGCAATCTTCCGAAAACTCCGGTCGTGCTCGCGGGACTCCCGCCTTTGACCATCTCTGAAAAATAATCGAGCCGCGGGACTTCCAGCGCGGGCGCTTCCGCCATGCGGGCCGGGACGAAACCACCCAGCTTCTTCCTGCGTTCGAGCAGATATTTGATTTCCTGGCTGTCTGGATCGGGACGATAAAACGGCGTTTCGACCACTTCCTCATCATTCAGCGGAATGCCAAACCGCGTGCGGAACTCCCGCAGTTCCTTTTCGTTGAGCTTTTTTTGGCCGTGCGTAATGTTCTTGCCTTCGCCGGCTTCGCCCAGCCCGTAACCCTTGATGGTCTTCGCCAGAATCACCGTCGGCGCGCCCTTGAATTCCATCGCCGCCTTGTAGGCGGCGTAAACCTTGCGCGTGTCATGCCCGCCGCGCAGCAACTTCCGAATTTGCTCGTCGGTCAGATGATTCACCAGCTTCAACAGTTCCGGATATTTGCCAAAGAAATGTTTGCGCGTATAGCTTCCCGGCTCGACGGAATATTTTTGGTAATCTCCGTCCACCACTTCGCCCATGCGTTTGACCAGCAGTCCGGTCTTGTCATTGGCGAGCAATTCATCCCAATCCGCGCCCCATATCACCTTGATGACATTCCAGCCCGCGCCGTTAAACAAGGATTCGAGTTCCTGTATGATTTTGCCATTGCCGCGCACCGGGCCATCGAGCCGTTGCAAGTTGCAATTAATGACCCAAACCAGATTGTCGAGGTTTTCCCGCGCGCCGAGGGTCAGTGAGCCAAGCGTTTCCGGCTCGTCAGTTTCGCCGTCGCCGATGAAGCACCAGATCTTCGGTTCTTCGCCGCTGATAATGCCGCGCGCTTTCAGGTAGCGGTTAAACCGCGCCTGATAGATGGACATGATCGGGCCGAGACCCATGGAAACCGTCGGGAATTGCCAGAAATTCGGCATCAAATACGGATGCGGATATGAGGAAAGCCCGCCGCCTTCGGCGAGTTCCTGCCGGAAATTCTGCAAATGCCGCTCCGTCAAGCGGCCTTCCATGAAGGCGCGCGCATAGACTCCCGGCGAAGCGTGCCCTTGAAAATAAATGATGTCGCCGGCGAAATCATCGTGCCGTCCCCGGAAAAAATGATTGAAGGCCACTTCATACAGAGTGGCCGAAGAGGCGAAAGTGGAAATATGTCCGCCCAGCCCATCGTGAATCGCGTTCGCATTCACCACCATCGCCATCGCGTTCCAACGGATGAAACTCTTGATCCGGACTTCGGTTTGCCAGTCGCCGGGATAGACGGGTTGCTTTTCGGGAGGAATCGTATTGATGTAAGGGGTGCTGATGGCATGCGGCAGCTTGACGCCTGATTCGCGAAGCCGCCCCATGAGTTTGTCCAGTAAACGCGTGGTCTTCAGCGGGTCCTGGCTTTTCAGCATATACTCCAGCGCCGGTTCCAGGGACTCGAACCAATCCTGCATTTCCGAGCCGTTGCTCTTTTGGACGGGCGTGCTTTCGGACCTGCCGCTGGTTGGCGCAGTGCTGGGCGTTTCGTTCTTTAATTTCACTTTGTTGCTTTGGACCTGATTCATTCGACTTCCACCGTTGCCGGGACTTTTCAAACCGTATAATAAATACCAAATCTATCCTGATCCTGCCAGATTAAACAAGCTTCTTCCGGCACAATGGCCGGGAAGAATATCTTAGCATAATCTGAACACAATGAAATATACTGATGAAACCTTCGACTCGTCCGCCGAAAACCTGGCCTGGGACGAGGCGCTGCTCGACCTCTGCGAAGCGGGTGCGGGCGACGAAACGCTGCGTTTCTGGGAGGCGCGCGAGCCATTTGTCGTCGTGGGCTATGCCAATCACGCCGCGCGCGAGGTGGATCTTGCGGCCAGCCGGACTCACGGCATCCCGGTTTTCCGGCGTTGCAGCGGCGGAGGCACCGTGCTGCAAGGCCCCGGTTGCCTGAGCTACTCGCTGATTTTACGCATCACTGAACACGGCCCCTTTCATGGCATCGCCAGCACCAACGCATTCATTATGCAGCGGCATCAGACTGCCATTGCGCGATTGCTGAACGCCCCGGTTCACATTCAAGGCCACACGGACCTGGCCATTAACAATTTGAAATTTTCGGGTAATGCCCAGCGGCGTCGGCGGAAGTTCCTCGTTTTCCACGGCACCTTTTTGCTAAACTTTGACCTGTCTTTGATAAAGAAGTTTTTGCGGATGCCTTCCAAACAGCCGGAATATCGCCATGAACGTCCGCACGCTGAATTTGTGACCAATCTGAATGTGTCGTCAGACACCGTGAAATCCGCCCTTCGCCAAATCTGGGCGGCCGATGAACCAGCGCCCGATTTGCCGCCAGCCAACCTTCAAGCAGCAGCGCAAAAATATTCAACCGACGCCTGGAACCTCAAGTTTTAAACAGACCCCTAAGTGTTTGGCATACCCACTGCTCGCCGATGTTTGGCGGGGATGGCGCGCTGCGCCATCACCGTCGCCGAGCGAAGCGTCAGGCGACGGAACCAGAATGCTCGAAATGCGCTCATCACTGGCAATTTGTTCCGTCCTCGCTGACTCGGACGGGGACATCGCAGCGCGATGTCCCTACCATTTAACCGCCAGCGCTGCCGCCCGCGCCGGTGCCGGGTTCAGTCTGGCTGCGCGCGTCGAGCAACTGATCCAGCTTCGCCTTGTCCAATCCGGAAATCTCCAGCGCGACCTGTCGAATGGTGCGCTTCGTCTCGTAAGCCACTTTCGCGATCTTCGCCGCCTTGTCGTATCCAATCACTGGCGCGAGCGACGTACACATCGCCAGGCTGTTCTCGATGTTGCCCTCGCATTTGGCCACGTCGGCTTCCAATCCGGCGATGCAACGCTTCGCAAACACGCGGCTGCCGCTGGTCAAAATTTCAATCGCCTGCAAAAGGTTGTGCGCGATCACCGGCAACATCACGTTCAACTCAAAATTCCCGAACGCCCCGCCAAACGTGATCGCCGCGTCGTTCCCGATCACCTGCGTTCCCACTTGGATCAGCATTTCGCACATCACCGGATTCACCTTGCCCGGCATGATGGACGATCCCGGTTGCGTCGCCGGCAGCTTCAACTCGCCAATCCCGCAGCGCGGCCCCGAACCCAGCAGACGAATGTCGTTGGCGATTTTGATGTAGCTCACGGCGACCGTCTTCAGCGCCCCGCTCGTTTCCACCGCCGCGTCTCGCGACGCCTGGGCTTCAAAATGGTTTTTCGCCTCGCGCAATTTAAGCCCCGTTTCTCGGGCGATGCCTTCAATCGTCCTGCGCGAAAAATCAATGTGCGTGTTGATGCCCGTGCCCACCGCCGTGCCGCCGAGCGCAAGTTCTCCCAAGTTCGCCTCCAACGCCTGCAACCGCGCGATGCCATGCTCCACCTGGCTCGCATACCCGCTGAACTCCTGCCCCAGCCGGATCGGCGTGGCGTCCTGCAAATGCGTGCGCCCGATCTTCAAAATGCCGTCAAAAGCCTTCGCCTTGGCGTCCAGCGCCGCGTGCAACTCCTTCATCGCCGGCAGCAATTGATGCATGACCGCGTCCAGCGTCGCGAGATGAATGGCGGTCGGAATGACGTCATTGCTCGACTGCCCGCAATTGACGTGGTCGTTCGGATGCACCGATTTGTCACCGCGCTTGCCGCCCAAAATCTCGATGGCGCGATTGGCGATGACTTCGTTGGTGTTCATGTTCGTGGACGTGCCCGACCCCGTCTGAAAAATATCCACCACGAATTGAGCGTCCCATTTTCCCTCGATCACCTCCTGCGCGGCCTGCTGCACCGCCTGCGCGATCTTCGGCGGCACATAGCCCAGTCCCGCGTTCGTCGCCGCGGCATGTTTCTTGATCAAACCCAGCGCCTTGATGAATTGCCGCGAAAAGCGCAGGTTGCTGATCGGGAAATTCTCGACCGCGCGCGCCGTTTGCGCGCCGTAATACGCCGCCGTCGGCACCTGCATTTCGCCCATGGAATCCGCTTCCGTCCTGAATTCAGTACTCATAAGCAGAGATGATACATCCCGCCCTGGTTTTGCCAACAATTAATCTCGGTTTTTTCCGGATCGGGTGTCCGCATTACTTGGATTTACTTGGACTTGGTTTGACTACGGGAGGCGCGGGCAAAAATTCCGGCAACGGCCGGTCATGTTGAATCGCGCGGATCATCGCGATGATTTTATCCGCGTTGCTGTCCCCGCCGCCAGTGGCGCGGAACAACGCCTGGAACAACGGCTCCAACTCGCGCCGCTTGACGCGCTGGAGTTCCGCCGCGTCCCGTTCCTCCTCCCGCAGTTCCATTTCCTCATTGTGCGAAATCGCCGCATGGGTCGTGCGTTGCAATTGCACAATGTCACGGCAAATCTGGCGCAACAGCCGGGCCTTCGCTTCAAAATCCGGCCGCGTTTTGCCGTCCCAATCCGCCAGCAACATTGCATAACGGCCGGTCAGTTCCATCGCCAGGTCATCCACCAGTAATTCCCCGGCCTGTTCCCCGACCTCGCGGGCGCGTTCGGCCACTTTCAACGCATTCTCCAGCATCGAACGGCGCAGGCTCCACTCGGCATAACCGCCCTTGCGCCATTCACTGAGGTTTTGTTTCGTAATCGTGGCGCCGGCAAATTCGCCTTGCACCAGGGCAACAGCTTCTGGCAGGGCGTTGAGCCATGCCAACAAAGTCGGGGCCGGCTCCTCTTTCCGCAGGCGTTCATTTAATTGCTCGCGGATTTCTTCCGGCAAGCGGGCGATTTTTCCATTTCGTTTCATATTTTTTGCGGGTTGTGATTTGGCTGGTGTACCGGGGGCGCGGCGAGACGCGGGCGACGGCCTGCCGGGCAGGCATCCGCGTCACCCCATTTGGGGAGACTCGCTGCGACCGTCCCATGCAAATTTCATATTGCATGGCCCAATTCTCCCAGATGGGCAGCGCGAAATTGAAACCTGCGGCAGGTTTGACACGATTTTTATTTTTCGAGAAATACAGGGTTGAGATGCCTCTGGCAGTCAATATTTGCAGGGCTTCCACTAATATTTAAGAATCGCGATATTTATTTACCTCGAAAAAAACACTTTCCAATCGTCAATCGTCCTCTTTTCTTGCGCCTCGTCGGGAAATGAATCAGGAACCTGTTATCAAACCCGTTGCGGAGAGTTGCAAACGCTGAACCACCCAAGAAATTGCCGCCAGAGAACGCAAAGAACACATGGAAGGAATTCAGGATTCCCATTTTTTTGTGATCTCTGCGTCCTCTTGCGGCAATTTTTCTTCGATCCCGGCTATTTCAAATCGTTTTGTTTATGGTAAGCTTTCCAAATTGGGATTGCATTTAACCGCTATCCGCCGATAACAACACCAATATGCCTGCCGAACAATTTCAAGCCAGCCGCTGGACGCGCGGGAATTTCTTGTTTCCCACCGTGATCGAGGTCTCGGACAAAGCCGTCACGCGCCGCAAGCGTTCCTGGTTCAGCCGCGATGAAATCAGCGTGAGCATGGGCAAGGTCGCTTCCGTGCATATCAAGACGGGAATGGTTTGGTCCGATGTTTTGATCGAGTCCAGCGGCGGTTCCGATCCCCTCGCCAGCCATGGCCATCGCAAAACCGACGCCCGGCGCATCAAGGAATTAATCGAGAGCTATCAGGCGCAGCCTCAGAGTGGCATCTCATAGCCTCGCTCAAACCATAACCACGCCTGAACCCAGCATCTCAAAATTATGGACGACGAATCCACCTCGCAGCCGCATGGCCATGCCACAATTCCGCCCGACGACCTCCGGCGCAAGCTCACCATAGCCCAGCCAGATGCAAAAACCGGCCTCGTTCACATTTCAGTTGCGGGAGATACTTACACTATTCTGGTAAGCGGTGAAGACACAGCCGGCCATTCCTGTCTCATTGATATGTATGTTCCGCCCGGCGGCGGCCCTCCTCCGCATCGGCACAATTTCGAGGAGGTGTTCACCATTCTCGAGGGCGAAATCGAATTGGTATTTCGCGGAAGAAAATCCGTTGGGCGAACCGGCGACACGATCCATATTCCGTCGAACGCGCCACATTCCTTTAAAAATCTTGCCTCGAAATCCGCGCGGCTGCTGTGCTTCTGCGCGCCGGCGGGCCTGGACGAGTTTTTCGAACTCGTTGGGGATCCTGTCGGGAGCCGGACCGCTCCGCCCCCGAAGTTGAATGACCAGGAAAAAATGGAACGGATGAAAAAGGCCGTGGCGTTGGCTCCGCAATTTGTGACGGAACTGCTATTGCCCTAGCGCCACATTTTCGCCACCGGTGAGCGCTCTTCTCCCAATCAAACGCGACGTCATCATCATCGGCGGCGGGGCGGCGGGCTTGATGTGCGCCATCGAAGCCGGCAAACGCGGCCGCTCGGTCGTGGTTTTGGAACACGCCGAACGTCTGGGCAAAAAAATTCTCATTTCGGGCGGTGGCCGTAGCAATTTCACGAATATAAACGCGGGGCCGGACAATTATATTTCCAAAAACCCCCATTTTTGCAAATCAGCGCTGGCCCGGTATCGCCCGCAGGATTTCATCGCGCTCGTTGAAAAACACGGCATCGCGTACCACGAAAAGAAACTCGGCCAGTTGTTTTGCGACCTCAGTTCACGGCAAATCGTCGAAATGTTGCAAGCGGAATGCGCTGCGGCGCGCGTGGAAATCGTTCTAAATTGCCGGGTAGGCGAAGTGCAAAAGAATGCTTCCTTCCAAATCAGCACCAGTCTCGGCCAATACGAATGCGATTCCTTGGTCGTGGCCACCGGCGGACTTTCCTTTCCAAAAATTGGCGCCACAGATTTTGGTTATCGCCTCGCCAAACAATTCGGCATCCATTTGGCCGACGCCAGGCCAGGCCTGGTGCCACTGGTTTTCGGCGCGGAAGATCAGGCCGCATTCGGCGATTTGAGCGGCATTTCCCTCGACGCGACGGCCTCAAGCAACGGCGCAAGTTTTCGCGAGAATATTTTGTTCACCCATCGCGGATTGAGCGGACCGGCGATTTTGCAAATCTCCAATTACCGTGACGAAACCGGTCCCATCAGCCTCGATTTACTGCCCGGACATTCCGCGCAAGACACATTGACGGCGCAACGGCAGACCAGCAAGGAATTGAAAACCGTCCTCAGCCAGTTTCTCCCGCAACGATTCGCCCAGCAATGGTGCGGACGCGTCGCTCCCTCCCAGCCCATGAACCGTTATTCAACCGGCGAGTTGGAAAAAATTGCGCGGCAACTTCACCATTGGGAAATCCTTCCCACCGGAACCGAAGGTTATGCCAAGGCCGAAGTCACCCTCGGCGGCGTCCTGGCCAGCGGGTTGTCCTCCAAAACCATGGAATCGCGGCAGGTGCCCGGATTGTATTTCATTGGCGAGTTGGTGGATGTGACCGGCTGGCTGGGCGGGTATAATTTTCAATGGGCCTGGGCCTCCGGCTATGCCGCTGGACAATTTGTTTGAGTAACGAATTTGAATATTACTGTTCGGTGTCCAGCCTTTAGGCTGTCCCCATGGCGGGGCACGCTAAAAGCGTGGGCACCGAACAGCCATCCCCGATTTCACACACTTCCCAATCGCCTGCATCGCAATTACAGTCTCCGCCGGATGCAGAAGCAGCTTGATGAAATATTAGTCCTGTTAGTGGCCGTGGCCATCCTCGCGCTGGTCGCCCGCAAAATCTCGCTCCCCTACCCCATCCTCCTCGTGCTCGGCGGACTCGGCCTGGCGATGATTCCCGACCTCCCTAAAATGAAGCTGCAGCCGGAATTGGTCTTTGTCATCTTCCTGCCGCCGCTGCTTTTTCCCGCCGCGCTCTTCACCTCCTGGCGTGATTTCCATGCCAATTTAAGACCCATCTCTTTGTTGGCAATTGGGCTGGTTTTGTTCACCACGGTTTCCGTGGGCTACTTCACGCATTATCTAATCGCGGGCTTTCCGCTGGCGGCGGCATTTATCCTCGGCGCGATCATTTCCCCGCCCGACGCCGTGGCCGCGACCGCCATCACCGAACGCCTGCGCGTGCCGCGTCGCGTTGTGACCATCATCGAGGGCGAAAGTCTCGTGAACGACGCCATTGCGCTCGTCGCCTTGCAGTTCGCCGTAAGGGCGCTGACGACCGGCACTTTCTCGCTGGCTCACGCGTCGCTGGATTTCGTGGTGGTGGGCCTCGGAGGAATCCTGATCGGCCTGGCCGTCGGCTGGCTGGCTTCCCAAGTCCAACGCCGACTGAATGATCCGCCCGTCCAAGTCACGATTTCCCTGCTTACCCCCTTCGCCGCATATCTGCCCGCTGATCAACTGGGCCTTTCCGGCGTGCTCGCGGTCGTCACCACCGGCTTGTACATGGGCTGGCGTTCGCCCGAGATCGTGAATTCCCGGATGCGTCTGCAAGCCGGACCGGTATGGGAAATGATCGTGTTTCTGCTGAACGGTTTGGTATTCATTCTGATTGGTCTGCAATTGCCGGAGGTATTGAAGGATTTGACCAGTTCGGCAAAAGTCGTCAGGGAATTCGCCGGACAAACCATTTCCTTTCCGCGACTGTGCCGGCACGCCATTTTAATCAGTCTGCTGGTCATTCTCGTGCGTTTCATCTGGGTTTTCGCCGCCACCTATCTGCCGCGCCTGTTGAGCAAAAAATTGCGCCTGCGCGATCCCCTTCCGGATTGGCGACCGGTGGTCATCGTTGCCTGGACGGGTATGCGCGGAGTGGTCTCGCTGGCGGCGGCATTGGCGTTGGCGCCCCCTTCGGGTTTGCTGGGCGATTTGCCGTCTGCCGAGGGCGAAATCATCAGCGATCTCATCATCTTCTTCACGTACGTGGTGATTCTGGTGACGCTGGTGTTTCAAGGCTTGACGCTGCCGCTCTTGATTCGCTGGTTGAATGTGGTGGACACGGGTGAAACCGAACGCGAGGAACGCGAAGCCCGGCTCAAGGCGAATCTGGCCGCGATGGCGAGGCTCGCTGAGTTGGAGCGGCAGGAAGAACATTCCTCGGAGCTCGTCCAGCGTCTCCGAGTCGAATACGAGGACCGCATCCGCCAACTCGAAGCTTGCGGCCAGGCGGAAGCCGGCAGCGGCGCCGGCATTTATTCTTCCGACTTCGAATATCTGCAACTCGAGACTTTGCGCGTGGAACGGCAAACGATTTTGCAATTGCGCAACGAACGCGTCATCAACGATCACGTTCTGCGCCGAATCCAGCGCGACATTGACCTGGCCGAAGCGCGGCTGGAGGGCGATGATTAATCTGGAACTACGCAATAATTTAAACGCAAAGGCGCGAAGCCGCGACGGAGCAAATTCCGAAAGCGTTGGGATGTCGCCCGCATGGTCAGCCTTAGGTGAACAAAATCGGTTAGGCAAAAATCCCCTTGCGGCTTTGCGCCCCTGCGCCTTTGCGTTAAAATCTGGCGCTTTGCAAAGTCTCGGATAAAGCAGCTTTATGATGCCTAAAAATATATCCAGCCGTCCGCCCGAGGACCTGTTTTTCAAGGGTTGGGCCAAACCCGGCCCGCTTGCTCCGGGCGCGCTCGACGCTGAATTGCAAGTCGGCGATGGCGAAACCCTCGATGCCATAAGCGGACATTTTCGTCTCTTTCAGTTGCGCGAAGGTCATCGTTTTTCCACGGATGACGTGCTGACCGCGTGGTATGGCAGTTCCTGGTGTCCCGCCGCCCAGACCGCGCTCGACCTGGGCAGCGGGCTTGGCTCGGTGGGCATGATCGCCGCCTGGCGACTGCCCGGCGCACGGTTCGTCACGATTGAAGCGCAATCTGAAAGCGTGCGGCTGGCGCAAAAATCCGCCCGATACAACGGCATCGAAAACCGCTACCAAATTCGCCATGGAGATTTTCGCAACCCCGCCCTGCTGCGCGCGGAGGAAAAGTTTGACCTGGTGCTGGGAAGCCCGCCGTATTTTCCCACCGGCACCGGGGTTGAGGGGGATCATCCCCAAAAAATCGCCTGTCGTTTTGAATTGCGTGGAGACATCGCGGATTATTGCGCCGTTGCCGCGGCGCATCTGGAGCTGGGCGGATTTTTTGCGTGCGTTTTTCCCACGGAACAACTCGCCCGCGTCGAATCCGCCGCGCGCGCTGCCGGCTTGAGCATCGTCCGGCGGCGTCCGGTGGTATTGCGCGAGGGGGAAGCGCCGCTGATTTCCCTTTTCGGCATGGTCGTTGCCGAACACCTTCCGTTCGCCTTCCGCGCACAAACCTGGGTCGAACCCGAATTGATCATCCGCCGCAAAGACGGACAGGTGCATCCCGAATACGCAGCGGTGAAACTCGCCTTCGGATTTCCTCCGTGAATCTGGCTTGTTTCACGGTGAAGCGCGGGGTTGCGAAAGTTTGAACGTGCGTTACACTCTCCCTGTCGAAACACCGTCGTTAAATTAACCAGAATATAATAATTATGAAAAAAATTGCATTGATATTGGCCGCAGTTTCGCTGGCGGGCCTCAGCCGGGCCGCTTTGAATCCCGGCGATAGCCTCACACCCTACACCATTCACAACGTCTCCACCGGCAAGGAATATTGCCAGGTTTGCGCCTACGGCGCCAAGCCGGCCAAAGTGGTCGCGTTCGGAAAACTCAAGGACGACAAGTTTTGGGCCGACTTGCAAAAGCTCCAGTCCTTGCAAACTGCCAATCCCAAGCTCGGCGTATTCGCCCAGGTGATTGACGCCAAGGCCGATGACGCCGACACCGTCAAAGCCGAAGCGGTCAAACACGGCATCACCTTCCCCGTCGTTGTCGCCGTGGAAAAAGATTGGGACAACAAATATCACGTCGAAGGCGTGAGCCGGACCATTTACTACGCCCAGCAGAAAAACAATATCGTCTGGACCTCGACTGGCCTGGATGAAAAAGCCGCTGCCGAATTGGCAACTCAAGTAAAGAAAGACCTCGCGAGCTAAAATCGCACTCTTCATATATTTTAACAAAACCGGCATCCTTGGCGATGTCGGTTTTTTCATGTTTGCAACTGTAAGGATTGTGATTATGTTGCGACTAACCTGATAACATGAAATATTATTTCGCCATTATCGCATTGTTAAGCGTGTTATCAGTTGGCTGCCGCGCTGATGATAAGACGACGGCCACTACTACCTCGACCAATATGACTAAAATCCCTGAAGACGCGGAATACATCACCCTTGGCGCGGGGTGTTTCTGGTGTACCGAAGCCATATTTCAGCAAATCCCCGGAGTGGTCTCGGTGACCTCCGGCTACATGGGCGGCACGCTCAAAAACCCGACCTACGATGATGTCTGCACCGGCACCACGGGTCATGCCGAAGTTTCGCGTGTGGCCTTCGATCCCAAGAAAACGAGTCTGGAGAAAATCCTCACAGTGTTCTGGGAAGCCCACGATCCCACTTCCCTCAATCGTCAAGGCGCGGATTCCGGCACGCAATATCGCTCGGCAATCTTCTACAACACCGAGGCGCAACGCGACATCGCACAGAAGTCCAAGGCGGAAGCCGCCAAGGAATTTGCCAAACCCATCGTGACGGAAATCACCAGGGCGGGAGAATTTTTCCCCGCGGAGGACTACCATCAAAATTATTACAATCTCAACAAGAACCGGAATCCTTATTGCACCATGGTGATTTCTCCCAAGCTCAAGAAATTGGGGTTGAAGCAATGAGCGCAGTTCGGTTTCCAAAAGGAATATTTATGAATACCTATTATCTGATTCTGAGCGCGGTTGGAGCCGGAGTGGTTTTCGCCGCGATTGCGGCCAGCGCCGGACCGGCCGCCGAGTCGAAAGCCAACACCAACCAGGTCCCCACCGTGGAAGTGCGTCTGCTGGACGACAACGGAAAATTGGGACCGAAAACCGCCGTCCCACGCGTTATCAAGACCGACGCCGAATGGCAAAAGCAACTCACGCCCGATCAATATAAAATCGCCCGCGCCAAGGGAACTGAACCCGCTTTTTGCGGCGCGTTTTATGATCAAAAGAAACCCGGCGTATATTATTGCGTCTGCTGCGGTCTGCCGCTGTTCACCTCGGAAAGCAAATTCGAGTCCGGCACCGGTTGGCCGAGTTTCTTCACTCCCATCGCGGCGGAGAACGTCATGACCCGCGCTGACCACAGCTATGGGGAGCGCACGGAAATTCTCTGCGCCCGCTGTGATTGCCACCTCGGGCATGTTTTTGAAGACGGCCCGCGCCCGACCGGTTTGCGCTATTGCCTGAACTCCGCGTCACTCACCTTCAAGGAAGACAAACACTTCAAGGACGGCACCTCAGGGAGCAAATAATTCACCCAAGGAATCCAAGACGATTGACGCTGTGCGACGATCCAACTTCCCGAGGCGCTTGATCCGCCGCGTCTTGTCAACGGCGCGAATTTGATCAAGCGCAATTTCGCCCGTCTTGCCTTGGAAGACCAATTGTATTCGAGTCGGCCAACCACGACGGACGGTCGTCATCGGAGCATCAATTACGGTTGCCAGGGAACGATTGATTTCTTCGGGAGAAACAATAATGCAGGGCTGAGTTTTCGCAGTTTCAGCTCCTGTAACGGGGTCAAGTTTGACAAGGAAAATGGCGAACCGTTCCATCACCACTGCCATTCTTTCCGGTCAAACTGATTTGCAAATTGACGAAACGTGGAAATTTCGTCGGCCGGTGGACGAGAACGGCGAAATGCCTTGGCCCAACCCGTTCGCGCCTTGCGTCGCGGGCGGAGGAGAAGTCCGTTCTTGGAAGGTTGGACTTCAAGGGCATAAGGCCACCAGTTGACACGCATTTCTAACGTCGCCGTCTTCAGGTCAGAACAATCAACTGGCATATTTCCAAAGTCAATATGTTTGATAATTTTGGTCGGAGCAAATGATCTTTTGCATACACCGTAGATTCCTCCTTGTTCCCGATTGAATCCATGTTAAATTCGCCGCCTTTGTGGATATTAAAAGTGAAATAGCCCGGCGGCGGACTTTTGCGATCATCTCGCATCCCGATGCCGGCAAGACGACGCTGACGGAGAAGCTGCTGCTCTACGGCGGCGCGGTGCATCTCGCCGGCTCCGTCACCGCGCGCAAAAATCAGCGCGCCTCGACCTCCGATTGGATGGAGCTTGAACGCAAGCGCGGCATTTCCATCAGCTCCACGGTGCTGCAATTCGATTACGATGGTTATCGCATCAATCTGCTCGACACGCCCGGCCACAAGGATTTTTCCGAGGACACATATCGCGTCCTGACCGCCGTGGACGCCGTGGTAATGGTGATTGACGCCGGCAAAGGCATCGAGACCCAGACGCGGAAATTGTTCGAGGTCTGCCGCCAGCGCGGCGTGCCCATCTTCACGTTCATGAACAAATGCGACCGCCCCACGCTGGAACCGCTCGCGCTGCTTGACGAATTGGAGCGCGTGCTCGGCATCGGCGCGTTCCCGGTGAACTGGCCCATCGGCAACGGCGCGGATTTCAAGGGCGTCTTCGACAGGCATGAGCGACATGTGCATTTGTTCGAGCGCACCGTGGGCGGGCAATTTCGCGCACCCGTTTCCATAGGCAATCTGAGCGATCCCGTGATTCGCGATCGGCTGGATGAACAAACGTTCCACAAGGTCACGGAGGAATTAGGCATGTTGGAAGGTGCCGGGGAAAGCTTCGACGCCGAAGCCGTGCTCGCCGGAAAAACGACACCGGTGTTTTTCGGCAGCGCCGCAAACAATTTCGGCGTCAAGCTCATGCTCGACGGTTTTCTCAAACATTCTTCGGCGCCCAAGGCGCATCACGTCGCAGCGGCAACCATTGAGCCAGAGCAATCGGCGTTCTCCGGATTTATTTTCAAGATTCAGGCGAACATGGACCCCAAGCACCGCGACCGCATCGCGTTCCTGCGGATTTGCTCGGGAAAATTCGAGCGCGACATGACGGTGATTCATTCGCGCACCGGCAAAAAAGTGCGCCTGTCGAGTTCGCACAAACTTTTCGCCAACGAACGCGAGACCGTGGATGAAGCCTTTCCCGGCGACATCATCGGGTTGGTCGGACACTCGGATTTCGGCATTGGCGACACCCTGACCACGGATGCGAATATTATTTACAAAGAAATCCCAAGATTTACGCCCGAGAGTTTTTCATTCTTGCACAATCCGAACACGTCGAAATACAAACAATTCCGCACCGGGCTGGACCAACTGCTGCAAGAGGGCGTGATTCAAATTTTGCATCTGAAAGATTCCGGCGCGAAGGTGCCATTGCTGGCTGCGGTCGGGCCGTTGCAATTTGAGGTCGCGCAATACCGTCTCGAAAGCGAATACGGCGCAGCCTCGCGTTTGGAAGCCGCGCCGTGGACTGTCGTCCGCTGGCTGCCGCCGGAAATGATCGAGACGGAACTCGACGCCTTGCAGCTACCCACCGGTTCGCGCATCGCGTTCGACAGCGATCAAAAGCCCGTGGTGCTGTTTGCCAATGATTGGTCGGCGAATTATTTTGCCCAGACCAATAAGAACGCGCCGCTCTCCAACTTGCCGGTGCAAAAGGCCCAAGAATAACTCCGAGCGATATTCAATTGCTTCATCCTGGAGCAAATCATCATGTCCACCATCATTTCCGCCTCTGAACTCACCGTGCGTTACAACGAACGCATAGTGCTCGATGCCACCACGCTCGGCATTCAGGATGGCGACCGCATCGGGTTGGTGGGACGCAATGGCTGTGGCAAAACCACGTTCCTGCGCATTCTGGCCGGGCTGCAATCGCCGGACAGCGGCGAAGTTTCAACGCAGCGCGATCTGGTGGTGAGTTATCTGCCGCAGGATTTCATGCTGGATGCGACGAAATCCGTGGCCGAAAACATCCGCGACGGCGCGAAAAATGTGCTCGGTCTGATTTCGGAATTTGAATCCTTGCCGCACGACTCAAAGAGGCACGAACTGCTGGAACATCGCATCGGCGCGCTCGAAGGCTGGACGCTGGACCAACGCCTGGAGACGGCGATGGCGCATTTGAATTGTCCCGCCGGTGACCGCCGCATTGACACGCTTTCGGGCGGTGAAAAAAGGCGGGTGGCGATGTGCCGGGCGATTGTGTCGTTGCCGGACTTTCTGATTCTGGACGAACCGACCAATCATCTTGACCCCGATTCCATTGAATGGGTTGCGGAATTTCTTGAGGAATTTCACGGCGCATTTCTGGTGGTCACGCATGACCGTTATTTTCTCGACCGCGTGGTAAAACGCATGGTCGAACTATCCGATGGCAAATTTTTCTCGCACAAAGGAAATTACACCGATTACCTGCTGGCCAAAGCCGAACGTCAAGCCGCCGACGCGACGGTGGAGCACAAGCGCCAGATGTTTCTAAAAAAGGAACTCGCGTGGGTTCGCCAGGGGCCGCGCGCGCAACGCAGCAAACAGAAGGATCGTTTCGAGCGTTATTACGAAACGGCGGCGCAATCCGGCCCGGTGATTGAGGAGGATGTGGAATTGATTATTCCACCGCCTCCGCAATTGGGAAATCGCGTGGTCGAATTGAGCAACACGGGTGTCACCCTTGGCGATAGAACTTTGTTCTCCAATTTCAGTTTCACCTTTGAGAACGGCATGCGCATCGGCGTGGCCGGGCGCAATGGTCTCGGCAAAACCACTTTGCTGAAAATGATCATCGGCGCCATCCCGCCCACTGAAGGCACGGTGAAGGTCGGGCAATTGACCAAGTTTAATTACGTGGACCAGGGCCGGGTCCAATTGCGCGAGGAAAATACGGTGCTGGAAGAAGTCAGCGACGGCACGGAATTCGTCATCTTTGGCGAAGGCAAACTTTCATTGCGGGCTTATCTCAAGCGATTTTTATTCACGGATGAGCGCATCAATACGCAGGTGAAGTATCTGTCTGGCGGCGAGCGCAGCCGGTTGTTGTTGGCGCGGATTTTGAAAAATGGCGGCAATTTTCTCATTTTGGATGAACCGACCAATGACCTCGATCTGCCCACCTTGCGCGTTTTGGAAGAAGCGTTGGTGGAATTTCCGGGATGCGTTCTCGTGGTGAGCCATGACCGCTATTTTTTGAACCGGGTGTGCAACGGGATTCTCGCGTTCGAGGGCGATGGCAAAATCAAACACAGCGTCGGGGATTATGATTATTACCTCGAAAAGAAAACGAGCCCTCAAACCAAAGCCGCGTCACCTGCCGCACGTTCTTCTGCTGCCCCGCACAAACCCGCAGTCCAAATCTCCGCAGCGCGGACTCGCAAATTGAATTTCAAAGAGACCCGTGAATTCGAGGGCATGGAAGCGCAGATTTTCACGGAGGAACAGGAAATCGCGCGGGTCGAAGCGCTTTTCCTCACTCCCAACTTTCACCAGGAACACGGCCAGCAAACCAAGGAATTGCTCGCCAAAATTGCTGCTGGCAAGCGGAAAGTTGCCCAGTTATATGCGCGCTGGGAGGAATTGGAACGAATCAGCACCGGTGGCGCCGCTTGAAAGTTGCGCGAAATTTCTAATCCGCTTGCCATCACCTGACAGCTCCTTACACTCCGCGCGCGATGTTGAATTTGAGCACACTGAACCCGCAGCAACGCCTCGCGGCCGAGACCATCAACGGTCCCGTTTTGATCCTCGCTGGCGCGGGCACGGGCAAGACCCGCGTCATTACTTTTCGCATCGCGCACATGGTGGAAAAGGGAATTTCGCCCAACAATATCCTGGGCGTGACCTTCACCAACAAGGCGGCGCGTGAAATGCAGGAGCGCGTCACCAAGTTGCTCCCCCGCCCCGCTCGCGCACCGGATGGAGAAAAACCCGCGCGCCCTACCATTTGCACGTTTCACTCGCTTTGTGTCCGCATTTTGCGCCAGCACATCGAGCGTCTTGGTTACAAGAGAAATTTTGTCATCTACGATGAGTCGGAGCAATTGGGCGCCATCAAGAAGATTCTCAGCCACATTTCCGCCAAGGGTGAAAAGACCGATCCCGCCGCCATCCTCAGCCTGCTGAGTCGCTACAAGAATGGCGGTTCACGCGCGGCGGCGTTCGCGGAACCAGGCGTCGCCGCGATGGCCGAGCACATTAAAACCCGTTACGAATCCGCGTTGCGCGCCTGCAATGCGGTGGACTTCGACGATTTGATTTTACTGACCCTGCGCCTATTCAACGAGCATCCTGAAGCCCTGGAAGCGTGTCGTGATAAATTTCGTTACGTGATGGTGGACGAATATCAGGACACGAACGCTACGCAATTTAATCTCGTGCATCTCCTGACGCGGGAGCATCGCAATCTCTGCGTGGTCGGGGATGACGACCAGAGCATTTACGGCTGGCGCGGCGCGGAAATCGCCAATTTGCTCGACATGGAAAAGCATTATCCCAATGTCAAGGTCATCAAGCTCGAGCAAAATTACCGTTCCACCACCACAATTCTGCAAGCCGCAAACGCCGTCATCAAACACAACCTTCGCCGTCGTGGAAAACAATTATGGTCGCAAAAGGGCCTCGGTCAAAAGATCCTGCTGCATGCGTTTTCCGATGATGAAGCGGAAGCGCGCACGGTGGTGGAGCAAATCGAATACGCCCGTTTGGCCAACCGCGTCCCCTGGTTGGAGCAGGCGATTTTATTTCGCACGAACATCCAATCGCGGGCCATTGAAACCGCCTTGCGCCAGGCGAACGTGAGGTATCATTTGATTGGGGGCCAAAGTTATTTCGACCGGCGTGAAGTTCGGGACCTGCTCGCGTATCTCAAAGTTTTCATTAATCCAAATGACGATATCAGCCTGCTGCGCATCGCGAATGTTCCCGCGCGCGGATTAAGCGATGTCACCATGGAACGGCTGCTGGCCGCCAGCCACGAGCGGCATGGTTCCGTGTTTGCCGCGATGTCGAATCCATCGGTCTCCACCACATTTCTCTCACGCACGCGTGAAAGCATTGAGGCATTTGTCGGGTTCATCGAGCGCAACCGTCAGGTCCTGCACGCCGGGCAGAGCTTATCTCTCCAAATCTGGGCCGAGCGCTTTTTGGACGAAGCCGGTTATCTTGAGGATTTGCGAAAATCCGAAAAAAACCCCGAAGCCTCCGAAAACCGCGTCCGCAATCTCAAGGATTTGGTCGCTACGCTCGACGGCGGAAAACCCCCAACGGCCCAACCCGCTGAACGGCTGCAAACTTTTCTCGAAGATGTGACACTCGACAGCGAGCGCGAGGAAAAAAAGGAAAACGAGGGCGACGCCGTGACGCTGATCACGATGCACAGTTGCAAGGGACTGGAATTTCCGCATGTTTATATCGTCGGGTTGGAGGATGGTTTGCTGCCGCATTCGCGCTCGAAAGTAGAAGGCACCCTGGACGAGGAACGGCGGTTGTTCTACGTCGCCATCACCCGCGCGATGCAAACGCTGACCATCAGCCATTGCGCCGCGCGCAAGAAATACGGGCAAATGATGCCCTGCCACCCCTCCCCGTTCCTCAAGGAATTGCCGCCCGAACTCGTCGAATTGGCCGACGAAAAGGCGAAACAACCGGTGACCGTGGATTCCGGCAAGAGCCGCTTCGACGCCATGCGCTCAGCCTTGGACTAACATAATCTCCTTTGTTTGCAAGGGTTTTTCGTTTCAGAAAGATTTTTTCAAAAAGTTGTGGACAAATTATCGAATCAGATTTGTAATGCGCTTGCGCTCTTGAAACGTTTTCAAGTGGCGCATTAGTCCTGCATCCCGTCCTGACTTCCTCGACAGAGCAAGGTGCAAGCATAACCGTCATGGTGTGTCCTTGATTCCTGCTGTACCGATTTTCGGCCGCGCCATGGCTTTAACCAGTCAAACACCTTAATGCCATGAAACTATTCTACAAAATACTGGGTCGCTCCGGCGACTTTTCCGATGTTCAACCCCTCCTCGCGCTCTTCCTGGGCGGAGCTGTGCTCGCGGTTTTTCTGACCGTCATCTTCCAGCGCCGGCGCAAACCCGCAGAAACGCCTCCGGCCAGCCTGCTCTGGACGCTCTACGCGCAATTCGGCACGCTGCTGTGGGCCGTGTTGCTGATTACCCTGTTGTTAGGCGGATTGTCCACACTTCGCTCTTATCTGCGCCAAACGGTAGCGAGTTTTCAGCGCAGTCATGGGCGCATTACCCAGGCGAATTTCAACGCGGTCCAAACGATTTGGGGCGCGGAACAAACCCAGGATGATTTGAAAATGGACCTCTATTACGCGGAGGAAATCACCGAACGCATCGAGTCGGAAGACCTCACCAAACCCGCCGTGTTGCGCAAGAAAACCGTCTGCCACACCAACACCGCCAACCCCTTCATTTCCGCGCAGCACGAAGTGACGCTGCGCCAAAATGCGCGCAAGAAAGGCTCCGCCATGTATGGCGGTTACGAGACGGACTGCCATTTCTCCTGGCGATTGCAAAACCCCGCCGAACGCGTGTTGACTGCGGCCATCAAATTCCCGCTGCCCGCCGATGGGGCCGTGTATAACGATTTGACCGCGACCTTGAATGGCAAGGACGTGCTGCCGCAAATGCAGTTGGCGGAAGGCGCGCTCAATTTGTCGCGTGAGTTGAAGCCCGGTGAGCTTCTCGATATCAAAATGAGTTTCAAGAGTCGCGGGATGTCCTATTGGTATATGCAGGTCAAAGAATTGCGCGAAATCCGGGACTTCACATTGACTTTGAACCTGCCCGACCTGCCCAAGGCGCGGCTGAACAACCCGGAGGGTTGCATGACGCCCACCGATGTCCAACCGACCCCGGACGGGCGCGGCTCGGTGCTGACCTATCGCCTGGACCACGCGATTTCGAGCAAGGGCATGGGCATCGCGCTGCCGACTCCGCCGCAACCGGGCGAAGTCACCAACGCCGTGCTGGGCGAAACCGAGCGAAGCTGGCTGCTGATTTTCGCCTTGCTGGTGTTGGGTTTGACCATTGCGTCGGTCAAGAACGCCGTGTTGATGAGCCTCCTTTTCGGGGCGGCGACGGCGCTCGGCTACGGTCTGCTGGGCGATTTCAGCGACTTGTTGTTCGGCTTCTGGGGCACGGCGGCGCTGGTGCTTTTGCCGTCATTCTTGTTGCTCGCATTGCTGCTCCGCAGAATTCTGCCGGGCATCAATGGCCGCTTGATGTCGTGGCAACTATTGCTCTACGGCATTTTGCTTCCCTGCCTGGCGGGTTTGGACAATGAGCGGCAATCCCTTTATCTCAATATTTGCGCGGTGGTGTTTCTCGCGTTCCTGGCGTGGCAACTGATGAAACGGAGCAAAGCTGACCAGACGGCTGAACCGATGGCGGTTTGAGAATCATGCTTGGTGTCCAGCCTTCAGGCTGTCCGCCGGACACGCTAAAGCGTGGACACCGAACTGTCCTCAATTATGGGGAGCGCATGCGCCCCCGCCGACCGCAAAATGGGCGACGAAAGCCAGACGGCGTGTTTTCCTGTTAAAGCGACATTCTTTCCTTCGCGGCGAGGCGCCGCGAAATGCACGCGAGGGCGCGTGCGCTCCCCGGGAAAATAAAACGGCCCCCCGGTTTGCCGGGCGGCCGTGGTGATTAAGTCGAATGGCGAATTATTTCTTCTTCGCCGCCTTGGCTTCCAATGCAGCTTGCGCCGCAGCCAATCGCGCCACGGGAACGCGGAAGGGCGAGCAACTCACGTAATTCAAGCCGAGTTTGTCGCAGAATTTCACGCTGTCAGGGTCGCCGCCGTGCTCCCCGCAAATGCCGAGCTTGATGCCAGGACGCGTCGCATTGCCTCTTTGGGCGGCAATCTTCATCAATTCACCCACGCCCACCTGGTCCAGCGTGGCGAACGGGTTTTTCTTGAAGATTTCATTTTCCACGTAGGGCAACAGGAACGAGCCCATATCGTCGCGGCTGATGCCGAGGCAGGTCTGGGTGAGGTCGTTGGTGCCGAAGCTGAAGAACTGTGCGGTTTCGGCGATTTCGTTCGCCGTCAACGCGCCGCGCGGAACTTCAATCATCGTGCCGACGAGATACTCTATCTTGACCTTCTTCTCGGCCATGACTTCTTTCGCCACGCGATGCACGATCTCCACCTGCAGATCGAGTTCCTTCTTGAATCCCACCAACGGAATCATGACTTCCGGTTTGACCTTGATTTTGAGTTTCGCAACGTCAGCGGCGGCTTCGAACACCGCGCGGGATTGCATCTCGGTGATTTCCGGATACGCAATGCCCAGACGGCAGCCGCGATGCCCAAGCATCGGGTTGAACTCGTGCAATTGGGCCACGCGCTTGGCGATTTTTTCCACCGGCACGCCGATCTTGGCCGCGAGCAGGGCTTGCGCCTCAGCTTCATGCGGCACAAATTCATGCAACGGCGGATCGAGGAAGCGGATGGTGGCCGGCTTGCCTTTGAGGGCTTTGAAAATGCCCGTGAAGTCATCGCGCTGATACGGCAGCAATTTGGCGAGGGCCTTTTTGCGGTCGGCCACATTTTCCGCGAGAATCATTTCACGCATCGCGTCAATGCGATCGCCCTCGAAGAACATATGCTCCGTGCGCGTCAGGCCTATGCCCACCGCGCCAAAGGCCATGGCCATTTCCGCCTGCTCCGGCGTGTCGGCGTTCGTGCGGACCTGGAGCCGCGTGACTTTTTCGCACCATTGCATCAGCTTGGTGAAGTTTTTGAATTTCTCGGTGCCCTGGGCCACCTTGTCGCCGTGCAGCAGGCCGGTGATGATTTCGGAGGGCGCAGTCTTGATGGCGCCGCCGTAAACCGCGCCGATCGTCCCGTCAATCGAGAGGAAATCGCCTTCCTTGAACGTTTGGCCCGAGGCCCGGACGGTCTTGGCGGCATAATCAATTTCCAGCGCGCTCGCGCCGCAGACGCAGACCTTGCCCATCTGCCGCGCCACCAAAGCCGCGTGCGAACTTACTCCGCCTTTGGCGGTAAGAATGCCTTCCGCGGCGATCATTCCGCGCAAATCTTCAGGTGAAGTTTCGTTGCGCACGAGGAGCACCTTCTCACCGCGTTCCGCCGCCTGCACCGCGCGGTCGGCATTCAGATAAAGTCTGCCGGAAGCCGCGCCTGGACCCGCCGGCAATCCCGTGGCGATCACTTTGGTTTTCTTCGCCTCAGCGAGGTCGAACACCGGCGCGAGCAATTGCTCGAGCTGGTCCGCCGGATTCCGCATGATGGCCGTTTCCCAAGTGATGAGTTTTTCCTTCACCATGTCCATCGAGAACTTGAGCGCGGCCATGGCGGTGCGCTTGCCGTTGCGCGTCTGGAGCATGAACAGCTTGCCTTCCTGAATCGTGAACTCGATGTCCTGCACGTCCTTGAAGTGCTTTTCCAAAATGGCGCGGACGCGCATCAATTCGGCGAACGCCTTGGGCATCTGGTCTTTGAGTTTGGCAACGGGTTGGGGCGTGCGCACTCCGGCGACCACGTCTTCGCCCTGGGCGTTGATGAGAAATTCCCCGTAGAATTCGTTGGTGCCATTCGCGGGATTGCGGGTGAAAGCCACACCGGAACCAGAGGTGTCGCCGGTGTTGCCATAGACCATGGCCTGGACGTTGACCGCCGTGCCCCATTCCGCAGGAATGTTGTATTTGCGACGATAGACAATGGCGCGATCATTCATCCAGGACCCAAACACTGCGCCGGCCGCGCCGACGAGCTGCTCCCAGGGATCGTTCGGAAACTCGCGGCCGGTGCGGGCCTTGACGAGCGCCTTGAAACGCTTGACCAATTCCTGCTGGTCCTCGGCGGTGAGTTTCGAGTCCTCGATTTCGCTGTGATATTTTTCGTGTTTGAAAGTGTGAATGACGACTTCAAACGGTTCGTGATCCTCGCCTTCGGATTTTTGCACTCCGAGCACCACGTCGCCATACATCTGGATGAACCGGCGGTAACAATCCCAGGCGAAACGCTCGTTCTTGGTCGCGGCAGCCAGGGAGAGCACTGTGTTGTCGTTCAAGCCCAGGTTCAAAATGGTGTCCATCATGCCCGGCATGGAATCGCGCGCGCCCGAGCGCACAGCCACGAGCAACGGCATGCCCTTGGCGTCGCCGAAAATGCAACCCATGATCTTTTCCATGTTGGCGATGCCGGCTTCCATCTGGCCGTGCAATTCCTTGGGATAAGTTTTCTTATGGTCGTAGAAATAAGTGCATACTTCCGTGGTGATGGTGAAACCGGGAGGCACCGGCAGGCCGATGCGGGTCATTTCCGCCAGATTCGCGCCTTTGCCGCCGAGCAGCGGTTTCATCGAGCCGTCGCCATCGGCCTTCTTGTTTCCGAACTGATAGACGCATTTCAGCGCTTTCCTGGATGATTTGGTGGTGGTAGCCATAAGTGGAGCATTAGTTTTCCGATTAAATTTAGTTACCGATCGTTTCATGAGTCAAAAGGCGAGCCTAGCAAAGGTCGGCCCGGTGTCAACGGTCTAATTCAAAGACCTATTATATTGTTAATTAATCACTTACACAAAGATCATCCCTTCCGACAGGAAAGCGATCTATTTGAATGTGAATGATTAATCCAACTTATTCTCTTTGCTATTGCCTGACAAGAAATTTCAGCGCGATTCTCATTCACACGGGATGAATTTCCAGCCCGCGGCCAAATAGCGCCAACCATTCGTTGTCAATTTCGCACACAGGATTGCGTCCGCACAAGAGACTGATCCTCCCTTGAGAGCCGATCTGAAAATGGATTCTTACGCGCCAAGGTGAAACCTCGTTTGTTCGGTATCCACGCTTTCGCGTGTTCCCAGCCCGGACAGCCTAAAGGCTGGACACCAAACAACTCACGGACGGCCGAAAACTTTAAACTTATAACCTTAAACCTTAAACTCATTTACTCAGTTCCGGCCACAAATACGCGCCCATCAACTGGCCCTTGGCAAAACAATCGAGATCGAATTTCTCATTCGGCGAGTGGGCGTTGTCATCCGGCAAGGCAAGCCCCAACAGCAAAGTGTCGGCGTGCAAAAATTTTTTGAAATCATTCACGATCGGGATGGACCCGCCCTCGCGAATCAATACCGGCTCATAGCCAAACGCCGATTTCAAAGCGCGCAACGCGGCCTGCGCTTGCGGGCTGGTGGGCGAGACAAGATACGGCTCCGCGCCGTGGCCGGATTTGATCTCGAGGCGGACAGTCGGCGGGCAGAGCGATTGCAAATGACGCCGGATTAATTTGATGATCTTTTCCGGTTCTTGATTGGGCACGAGACGGAACGTCAGCTTCGCCCGCGCCCACGCCGGCACAATGGTCTTGCTCCCCTCCCCTTGGTAACCACTGGTCAGGCCATTGATCTCCAAGGTAGGCCGGGTGGTGCGTTGTTCGGTGGAAGTGAAACCACGCTCGCCGAAAAGTTTAGGGACACCCAAAAACTTTTGATACGAGCGATCATTGCCCGGCAGCCGCGCCAGTTGTTTTTTCTCGTACGCCGAAAGCGGGGCCACATCGTCATAAAAACCTGGAATGGCAACCCGTCCATTTTTGTCGCGGAGTTTGGCCAGCAACTGGCATAGCGCCATCGCCGGATTGTCCACCGAACCGCCAAAAATCCCGGAATGCAAATCGCGCGACGGCCCGTGCATGATCAACTCAAACGCGGCGATACCCCGCAACGCATAAGTCAACGCCGGATGCTTCGGGCTGGGAATGCCGGTATCCGAAACCACGACGGCGTCGCACGCCAATTCCTCGCGATGGCTCTTGAGAAAATCCGCGAGGTGTTTGCTCCCGACTTCTTCTTCGCCTTCAATGACAAAAGTCAGGTCGCACGGCAATTCTGTCCCGGTCTTCAAATACGCCTCCACCGCGATGAAATGCGCCAGGTTTTGGCCTTTGTTGTCGCACGCGCCGCGGGCGAACAGCGAGCGGCCCTCGATGCGCGGCTCGAACGGCGGCGATTTCCACAACTCAAACGGTTCTGCCGGCTGGACGTCATAATGCCCATAGACCACAAAATGCGGTCGCTTCGCGCCTTTCGTCCGCGGCGTCTTGGCAATGACAATGGGATGCCCCTCCGTCGGACAAATTTTGGCTTCAAGGCCGATATTCTGGCAATGGTTCTGCAACCACTTGGCGCAGGCGATCATATCATTCCGATGTTCCGGCTGGGCCGAAACGCTGGGGAAGCGCACGTATTCGCAGAGTTCTTCGACGAAGCGCGGCTGATTTTTCAGCAGGTAATCAATTATGTGTTGCATTTGGCAGCGGCCATTTTGCGTCAATGCTTTCTCCTGAGTCAATTGCATTCCAAAGGCCGAAGTGTTCAGTCTGAAACTAACTTCGTTTTTGACGTCGTGTCCCTTCCTTTGTTCCACTTTGGCTTTAGCTTGATGATCATGCTATCTTCTAAGCCGGCGGCAAGATTGACGTGAAAGCCTCCGTAATAGAGAAGTCCGTTGTCTGGGAGCGAATGAATTTCGACCGCAGAACCTTGGGCCAGCATTTCTCTGATCAATTTGTTACCTTTAATGTTTGTGGACTGCGTTGCTCCGGGATTTTGATGACCGTACATGCGCCTCTTCAGCGAGCGCACAGTTTTCCCGACGTAAAGAACTTTGCCCAAAGAGACAAAGGCATAGAGCACATTCGGAGCCTTGGAATCGTGAGGAAAAATATATTTGAGTTTATCGTTTTCAATCGTCCACTCTCCGCATTTTAGGAAACCCATGGCGGCGAGTTGCTCCGCTTGTGTCGCAGATGTTTTTGTCATGTTTTAAGCGTGGCACACGCACTCCTCAATGAAAACCAAATATCAAACGGATACCGCCCTTGGAAAGGATTCCAAATCTAAATCCTCACTTGTGGCATTTACATTCGGTTAAATGCCACAAGCGCATTTTAATCAAATTGAGTTGAGTGTCGAGAGAATTTTGAATCCGAAAACGGTGCGCGTCTGAGCACGCGAATTCAGATTGAATGAGCCTGGCGTCATTACGACTGCACAAATACGTCAGCCCTGATTGCATTCCCTCCCGCTCCGCGTCATATTCTGACCATGACGAACGCGTGCTTAAATTCCCCCGACCGGAGGCGCGCGTGAAAATTTCCTTCGTTGTGCCCGCATTCAATGAGGAGAAGCTCATCGGCGCGACTCTCAGTTCGATTCGCTCCGCCATGACCGCCTTTCAGGAACGGGGCTGGGAATGTGAAATCGTCGTTTGCGACAATAACTCCACCGACCGCACCGCCGAACTGGCCCGAGCCGCCGGGGCCGTGGCGGCCTTCGAGCCGGTGAACCAGATTGGCCGCGCCCGCAACAGAGGCGCGGAATCCGCTTCCGGCGACTGGTTGATTTTTGTGGACGCCGATTCGCATCCGAGCCGCGAACTGCTTGAAGATGTGGCCAAAGCCATCCAGTCGGGCAAATTCCTGTTTGGCGGTTCCACGGTAACATTTGAAGGCCGCTATTTTGTCGCCGGCTTGTTAACGGGGCTTTGGAACACGATCAGCCGCGTGGCAAAGTATGCGGCGGGATCATTTATTTTTTGCGAAGCCGCGGCGTTCCGGCAGATCGGCGGTTTTGACAATAAACTTTTCGTCAGCGAAGAACTAGATTTGAGCAAGCGCTTGAAACTGCTGGCCCGCGCCGCCGGCAAACGAGGCATTATCCTGCACCGGCATCCACTGGTGACTTCGGCCCGAAAGATGCACCTCTATTCGCCATGGGAACATCTCTGGTTTTTGTGCCGGTCAGTGTTTGGCTTGGGTCGCGTCTTCAACAGCCGCGAGGCCTGCCATATCTGGTACGACGGGCGGCGGTGAATATCCCCGCTTGCCAACCAGTGCCGCGATTTGTTTAATGCACGCCGTGTTACAGCAGCAAACCATCAATCGTCCCGCATCTTTCTCCGGCATCGGACTGCACAGCGGCAACCGGGTGAACATGACTTTTCTTCCCGCGCCGCCCGGCAGCGGGATTCGTTTTCGCCGCGTGGATCTGGAGGGCAAGCCGGAAATTGAAGCGCGCGTCGAAAATGTGGTGGAAACCAACCGCTCCACCACGCTGGGCAAGGGCAACACCAAAATTCACACCGTGGAGCATGTGCTCGCGACCTTTGCAGGTTACGGCGTTGACAACGCCATCATCGAACTCGACGCCAACGAACCCCCGATCGCCGATGGCAGCGCGCGCGAGTATTGCACGATGATCGAATCCGCCGGGTTGCTGGCGCAACCCGAGCCGCGCGAGATTTACGCGGTCACCGAGCCGATTGAATTGCAGATGGGCGAAACGGAAATGGCGCTTTTCCCAAACGATGTTTTCAAAATCACCTGCACCAGTTCCGACAAGCACGATCGCTTCACCCAAATGTTCACGCTCGAAATTTCCCCGCGAACCTGGGAACTCGAACTCGCCCATGCGCGCACGTTTTGTTTTTTTGAGGAGATCGAGTATTTGATAAAGAACGGCCTCATTCGCGGCGGCAGCCTCGAAAATGCCGTCGTGGTCCGGGACGACGCCGTGCTCACCACCGAACCGTTGCGCTACACCAACGAATTTGTGCGGCACAAAATGCTCGATATTCTCGGCGACCTTTCGCTGATCGGTCGCCCCTTGACCGGCCATTTGATCGCCGTCAAGCCAAGTCACTCGGCGAATTGCGAACTCGCGCGGTTGATTAGCGCGCAAATGCGCCGCCCCCTCGCCATCGCCCAGACCTTCGCGCCCCCGCCCACCGCGCCCCGGCCGGCCGGACAAACCGATGCAGCTTCCGGCGCGTTCACCATCAAGGATGGCGAGACGCTGGACACCGTTCAGATCATGAAGGTTTTGCCGCACCGCTATCCGTTTTTGATGTTGGACAAGGTCACGAAAATTGAGGGCAACAAATTGACCGCCGTCAAAAATGTCAGCAACAACGAAGCCTACTTTCAAGGCCATTTCCCGAACCATCCCATCATGCCGGGCGTGCTGCAATTGGAGGCCATCGCGCAGGCCGCGGGTATTTTGACGCTGCGACAGGCCGAGAGTTTCGGCAAGCTGGCGTACTTCATGTCCGCGGAAAGCGTGAGATGGCGCAAACCGGTGCGCCCGGGTGACACCCTCGTCATCGAGGTGGAACTCACCAAGTCGCGCGGCAAAATCGGGAAGGCGCGCGGGGTTTGCTCCGTGGACGGCGAACCGGTCAGCGAAGCCGAGGTGACGTTCATGCTGGTGGACCCTTGAACGGAGGATCGGCCAAAACTCGACATTCGACATTCGTAATTTGAAATTACCATGATTCATCCGTCCGCCGTCATTCACCCTCGTGCCGAGATAGGCGCCGATTGTGTGATCGGGCCTTATTGTGTCCTCGGTGAAAATGTTTCGCTCGGCACCGGCTGCACATTGCATTCGCACGTGGTGATTGATGGCCACACGAAACTGGGACAAGCGAACGAGATTTTTCCTTTCGCCAGCATCGGATTGAAAACGCAGGACTTGAAATGGAAAGGCGGCATTACCCGCACCGTCATTGGCGATCATAACACCTTCCGCGAATACGTCACCATCCACAGCGCGACAGGCGATGGCGAGTTCACCACCATCGGCTCGCATAACAACCTTTTGGCCTATTGTCATGTGGCCCACAACGTGACGCTCGGCAACCATATCATCATGTCCAATGTCGGCACGCTCGCCGGGCATGTGACCGTGGAAGATTACGCGGTGGTGGGTGGTCTGGCCGCAGTGCATCAGTTTTGCCGGATTGGAAAAATGTCCATGATTGGCGGTTGCTCAAAAGTCGTGCAGGACGTTCCGCCCTTCATGCTCGCCGACGGCAACCCGGCGGAGACGCGCACCATCAACAAAGTGGGGATGGAACGAAACAATGTTCACAAAGAGGCGCAGGCGGTCTTGCAGCAAGCTTACAAAATTCTGTTCCGTGAGGGCCTGACCATCTCGAATGCCGTCGTACGCATCGAAGCCGAATTGCCTAAGTCACCCGAGTTGGAGCACCTGCTGCAATTTGTAAAAACCAGCGAGCGAGGAATCAGCAAATGATTCGGGTTTGTCCGCAAGCACCAAATTCCAAGCTCCAACATCCAGAGAATCTCCAAGCGCCACATTCCAAACAACCGCTTAAACTTTGGGCAACGCCGAAAGCGATTCCGCGATAGGTTCACGAAAAATCAGGATTGGATAGATTGGGAGTTGGAGCTTGGAATTTGAATATTCTCTGGATGTTGAAGCTTGGTGCTTGGATTTCCCCCCCCTCACCTTTCCCAAAGCGCAAGTTCCTCCTGCAATCGTTCCACCGGCAGACCAATCACATTGCTCAACGAACCGGAAATATGTTCCACGATTTTATCGCCGTGTTCCTGGATCGCGTATGCGCCCGCTTTGTCCAACGGATTGATGCGCGCCAGGTAATCGCGAATTTCCTTCACCGTGAGCGGCCGGAATTTCACCGCCGTGCTCTCCGCAAAAATTCTCTGCCGATGCCCGCGCAAATGAATCAGGCAAATCCCCGTCACCACCTCGTGCGCCTGTCCCGACAATTGCTTCAGCATCCGGTGGGCGTCCTCCAGGTTGGCCGGCTTGCCCAGGAGCGTGTTTCGCAAATAAACCAGCGTGTCCGCGCCCAGCACCAGCGCGTCCGGAAATCTCTTCGCCACCGCGCGCGCCTTCCGATACGCGTTAAGCTGCGAAATCTCCGTCGCGGTCAACTGCTCGTTGTGCAATTCCTCGGCGTCGCTGGGAATCACATTGAATTCCAGCCCCAGGCTCCGCAGCAATTCTGAACGCCGCGGCGAACCGGAAGCCAGGATGACCGGTGGCAGGTTCATGCGGCGGCCTTCTTGATTTCCGAAGCCGAATTATTTCCCCATGCGATACGCAACTCATCCAATTTGCGTTCATATTCCGCATCTGTGAGCACCGGCTTGCCGCCCACCGTCAAAATCTCGCGGTCAAGCTCAATCCAGGATTTGCATCCGCCGTAAGCCGTGAGCATGGGCAATTCAAACACCTCCGGCAACCGGAACACCCGCACCGCCAGCGCATAAATCGCCTGTTCCCGTCCCCAATCGAATCGTTCGGCAATCACCTCGTCGCGCCAGACATGCTGCCCGCGCAAAGCGTTCGCCTCGCTCAGAGAAAATATCTGCTTCGCCTCGGTGACTTGCGCAAAAAACTCCAAACGCAGCCGGTCAGCCGGTGGAAAGTTCGGCGCGATCACATCATACCGCGCCTGCGCCGCTGGAATCACCGCGTCCCGCTGTTGATGAAAGAGCGTGGGGAAAAGGAGAAACTGCGAATGCTCCAGCTTGAATCCGCCGCGCCCCTCGCTGATGCCGCCTTTGCGCAGAATGAGGATTTGCGCGCCGCGACCCAGCGCGTCCACAATCACCGCCCATTCTTTAAAAGCCGCACGCATCAGGTTGAATTTACGCGTCACCACGCCAAAAGTCGAGTCGTTCCAACCTTCCGCTTGCAAGCGAAGGAGCGTTGTCCTAACCTGAACCGAACCTGACTAATATATGAATACCTCGATCCGCATCCGCCTTTCATTGATGATGTTCCTCCAATATTTTATTTGGGGATCCTGGTATGTGACGATGTACACATATCTCAGCCAGACATTGAAATTCTCGGACGGGGACATCGGTCTCGCGTATGGGACCACTGCGCTGGCCGCCATGATTTCACCTTTTTTTGTGGGAATGGTAGCCGACCGGTTTTTTGCCTCAGAAAAGATGCTCTGCTTTTTGCATTGTCTGGGGGGAATCCTATTATTTCTTGCCTCCAGGCAGACAAGTTTCTGGCCCTTTTATGCTCTGCTCATGGGGCATACGCTCTGCTACATGCCGACGATGGCGCTAACTAATTCACTTTCGTTTACACAAATGACTGATACCGGCAAACAATTTACCAGCGTTCGCGTCCTTGGCACAATTGGCTGGATCGCCGCGGGAATTCTGGTTGGCGTAATGAAAGTCGAAGCCGCAAACGTTCCGATGGTAATCGGCGCAACGGCATCGGTAATTATGGGAATATTTTGTCTGACTCTGCCGCATACTCCGCCAAAAGCCGTTGGTGAACCGGTCAGCATTCGTGCAATCCTCGGTTTGGATGCGCTGGAATTGATGAAGAACCGGTCCTTTGCTGTGTTTGCAATTGGGTCCTTTCTAATCTGTATTCCATTGGTTTTCTATTATAATCTGACCAATGGTTTTCTTAATGAATTGAAGGTCGAAAATGCCGCAGGTAAAATGACAATGGGGCAAATGTCAGAAATCTTCTTCATGCTGGTCTTTCCATTCTTTTTCTCCCGTTTTGGCATTAAGAAAATGCTCCTTGTCGGCATGTTCGCATGGACAGCCCGATACTTTCTCTTCGCGTACGGCGACAGCCAGTCACTGGTGTGGATGCTGTATCTCGGCATCATATTGCATGGCGTTTGCTACGATTTCTTTTTCGTAACCGGCCAAATTTATGTGGACAAACAAGCTTCGGCCAAAATTCGCTCAGCAGCCCAGGGATTCGTTGCATTTATTACCTATGGTGCCGGCATGTTTGTCGGGTCGCTAATTCAAGGCCGGGTCGCCGGAATGTATGTGCTCCCCCTAGGCGGGCATAATTGGAAGGCGATCTGGATAATCCCTGCCATTGGCGCGGGGGCTGTCATGCTGTTGTTTGCCCTGCTATTCCAAGCCAAGGATAACTCAAAACAGCCAAAGACTGCTTTGGGCGCGATTCCTGCGGAATAGCTCCGAGTGCTCAGAATTACACTTGCCACAAAGCCGTATTGCTGAATTAGTCAATCCTTTGCATCCCCGTATCTTCAGCAATCGCAGCAAGTAATTGCGCCACGGTATTCCTCTGCCCCGGCAGGATGAACTCCGGTGCAATCTCGTTCAATGGTTGCAGCACGAACCGCCGTTGCGCGGCTCTTGGATGCGGCAGATTTAGTTCCGGCGTGTTGCGAATTTCCGGGCCGAACGCGATCAAGTCCAAATCCAGCGGTCGCGATTCGTTCAAAATCTTTTTCGGCTGCCGCCCGAATTCCTTTTCCAGCGATTGCAATTTCTCCAATAACGATTCCGGCGTCTCGCCGGCAATGGGTCGCAACCCAACCACCGCATTAACAAATACGGGCGCGCCCGGCGGACAATCCACCGGGGTCGTCTGCCAAAGTGATGAACGCAACAACGGATCATTGGAGAACCGCTGCAACCGTTCCATGGCCAGCCGCAGGATCTGCCGCGAATCCCCCAAATTGGAACCAAGCGCGACCCAGGCAAGTGTCATAACATATCAGTAATTCCCGCCTAGTTGGCTAACGCCGTTCCGCAATCGAAATTCAAAACTCAAAACTCAAAAATTATTTGAGTCCGAGCACATCCTGCATGTCGTAAAGCCCCGGCCTCTGTTTCACGACCCACTCGGCCGCGCGCAACGCGCCGTTGGCAAAAGTTTCGCGACTCGAAGCCTTGTGCGTCAATTCCACCCGCTCACCGTTCGTCGCGAAGATAACCGTGTGGTCCCCCACCACGTCGCCGCCGCGCAAGGAGTGCATGCCGATTTCAGCCGAGGTGCGCTCACCCACGATCCCTTGCCGCCCATGCCGGAGGACTTCGGAAAGCTGTTGCTTGCGCACCGATGCCAGAATCTCCACCAGCGTCGTTGCGGTCCCGCTCGGCGCGTCCTTCTTCATGCGATGGTGCATCTCAACCACTTCCAAATCGAATCCCGGCCCCAGAATCTCGGCGGCTTTGCGCGTCAGCCAGAACAACGTGTTCACGCCCGTTGAATAATTCGACGCGAGCACGATCGGGATTTGCGATTTCAGATTTGTGATTTGCGATTTCTCGTTTTCGGAAAGGCCGGTTGTGCCGATGACGATTGCTTTTTTGTGCTGGGCGCAAATGGCGGCGAACCCAGCCGTCGCATCGTGCGAACTGAAATCAATCACCACATCGCCCTGCGCGATCACCGAGGACAAATCGCCGCCGATGTCAATCGCGCCGGCGGCTTTTAATTCGGGATGGCGCGCCGCACAAGCGACCAGTGCCTGGCCCATCCGCCCTTTCGCTCCCGTTATGATGATCTTAACCATAAATACAATTTATTGGCGTCGAAGTAGCGAAACCTTGACTCGTTTCGAGCGCGTTAAAATCGCGAAACCTTGTTCGGTGTCCAGCCTTTAGGCTGTCAATGGAGCGGGACACGCTAAAGCGTGGACACCATGCAAGACCGCCGCAGTGATCTCCATTCATCGCCGTCACGATTTCAAAACTCCGCAAACCTTCAGCGTGTTCTTCAACGTATGCCGGTTTTTGGCGCTCATGGGCACCAGCGGCAGGCGGAATTCCTCGTGAATCATACCCATCATCGCCAGCGCGGCTTTCACCGGCAATGGGTTCGTCTCGATGAACAAATCCTTGAACAGTGGATAAAATTTATCGTGCAGCTTGAGCGCGACTTCCGGTTTGCCCAGCGCATAAGCCTTCACCAGGTGCGCCACTTCTCGCGGAATGATATTGGAAGCCACGCTGATGACTCCGCTCGCGCCGACGGACATGAATGGCAGCGTCAACGAATCATCCCCGCTCATGATGGAGAAATTCACTCCCAAAGCGGCCCGCAACTGGCTGACGCGATCCACATTGCCGCCCGCCTCTTTGATCCCCACGATATTCACGCTGTCATGCGCGAGCCGGTTCACCGTGTCCACGCCGATTTCAATGCCGCAGCGTCCCGGAATGCTGTAAAGCATGATCGGAAGTTTCGTCGCCCGCGCCACAGCGTGGAAATGCTGGAACAACCCTTCCGGCGTCGGCTTGTTGTAGTACGGCGCCACTTGCAGCGAGCCGTCCACACCCAGCTTCTCCGCCTCTTGCGTCAGGTAAATCGCCTCTCGCGTGGAATTCGCGCCCGTGCCGGCGAGCACCTTGATTTTTCCCGCCGCGTGCCTCACGGCCAGCGCGATCACGAGCAGGTGCTCTTCGTAATTCAACGTCGGCGATTCGCCGGTGGTGCCGACCGGCACGATGCCGTCCACGCCGCCCTTGATTTGCGCCTTAATAATCCGTTCCAGCGCGGGCTCGTCAATCTTTCCATTTTTAAATGGCGTAACAATCGCAGTATAAGTTCCAGTAAACATGAGTCATTAATTTAGATAACCCGGTTAAAATCGGCGAAAACTCCCATTTTGACCAGCTTGTTTTTTCAGGTCCCGGGGAGCGCACGCGCCCTCGCGTGTTCTGGCGGGCGCCTCGCCCGCCAGAACCAAAGACGTGCGATTTCAATTGCATCTTAAAATCTTCGGACGTCTCGGATGCGGGCCGCGAGGACGCGACCCGCTGCACGCGGGGGCGCGTGCGCTCCCCAAGGCAGGAGACACCGAATTTAGAGCTTTATCTTCCCCTCGAAGACGAATTCCGCCGGGCCGGTCAAACGCACATCGCTGAATTCGCCGTTGGTTTGTTTGAAACTGACTTCGAGTTGATCGCCGCCTTGCACCTGCACTTTGACCGGCGAAGCATACTGATGCAGCTTGGCGGAAATCAAGGCCGACGCCGTCACGCCCGTGCCGCACGCCAGCGTTTCGCCTTCCACCCCGCGTTCGTAAGTCCGCACGCGAATGCTCCCCGGACCGAGATGCTGCACGAAATTCACATTCGTGCCCTTGGGCGCGAAATGCGAGTGCCGGCGGATTTCCTGACCCAGATTATGCACCATCGCCTGGTCGGCATCCGGCACAAACAAAACCGCGTGCGGCACTCCGGTGTTCAAGGAATGAATCGGCTGCGTTCCCACCGAAAGATTAATTTTCTGTTCCAACGTCAAGTCGTGGGGCTTCGTCAGGCTGACCGTGACCCGCTCGCCTTGAAATGAAGCGCTGATAATTCCCGCACCCGTCTCGAAACTGAATTCCCGCGCCGAACCGGTCAGCTTCTGCACGAACCGCGCAAAGCACCGCGCCCCGTTGCCGCACATATCCGCCAGGCTGCCGTCATTATTATAAAAATCCCAGGCCCAATCCGCCTTGCCCGAGGCGCAGGGAATCAACAGGATCAACCCGTCCGCGCCCACGCCGCGCTGGCGATGGCACAGGCGCGTGATCTGGTCGCGGTCGAGCTTGATGGCGCGCACCCGATTATCAATGAGCACAAAATCATTGCCCGCGCCGTTCATTTTCGTGAATTCCAAAAGCATGCCCTAACTTAACAGTTCCTCGTTGAAAGTTCAAAGTTCAAATCTTGTATTATTTTCGGAAAGGCCCAGACTCCGCTTTGTGGATAAGCAAGATCTTCATTAAATGCAATCATGATTACCAAATGCCCATGCGTTGAGTGCGGCGCGAACATTGAGTTTGAGGCGGAAGGCGCGGGGGAGACCATTGCGTGCCCTCATTGTGGAAAGAATACGGTCCTCTTCATTTCTGGCCAAAAAAAGATAGTCACGGTACAAGTCATGCCTCCTGTGCAAGCGACAGCCGCGACCCACTCAAATTTGTTTACCTGTCCAGATTGTGGCAATCAAATAAGCAAGTCAGCGGAATCTTGTCCGCATTGTGGGCGCCCTTTGCTCACACGCGCCCGCGCCTATCCACAATTCCCCGATACCGTCAAAGTAGAAACCAGAGGCCGGGATTCAGCGCGGAAAGTAAAAATAATTTCGACTTTAATGATCTGCGTCTCGATTCCAGGGTGCATGGTATCCGCTGGATTTGAGTCAACTTTCATGCTTATTTTATGCTCGCTCTTTTTTTGGGGGGGCCTGTTGGGATTCATCGTTGGCCGATTTATGGAATGAACATGAACGCCACCACGACCAGGACCGGCAACGGCAGCGTGCAAATGAAACTGCCCCGCTGCAAACTGCTATGGATTCCACGAAATTCGAGTTGCGCATCGGGCTTTTCTACTTGAGCCGCACGCCGTCGCGCCCGTTTGGTGATTTTTTCAAATCCATTCGGGAGGGCGGGTGATAGTTTCATTTTCGTTCACCCGAAGCGTGGCCGGAAAGATGTGGCGCGGAATGTCTGTCAGCGGGAGCGGTTTGCAAGTCACTCCCATGCGATGATAATTGTCGTTGCGGCGCTGTTCGCGTTCCCCTTCCAAAACCGGAATATACACGGTGATTTTTATGTGTGCATAATTCCGGCGCACCCATTCGACGGCGGGTTCAAGGTCTGAATCCCCGGACACAATCACCATCGAGTCGGTCAGTCCACGAACGGCGTCTTCCAGTAGATTGACCGCTATGTTCACGTCTGTCTTTTTTTCCTCCGGCACCTGGTATTCGAGGCGGCGCATACAGTCACGCGCCTGGCAAGTGACAGTGCGCTCCTGATATTTGCCCAGGATGATTTTGACCTTCGGCAACGTGCCGAGCGCTTTCAGGTATCTTTTTTGACGGTCGCGCCGTGTACTGACGTGTTTCAGCGGATCGACCAGTGCCGTGAAAAATTTGACAACTACAACTTCGTCATCGAGCCGCAACGCCTCAAAAAACGATTGGGCATTCAACCATTTCCAGGCCGGACGATACTGGAATATGCCAAAATACCAGTTGAACGCATCCAGGTAAACGGTGCAGCGCTTTTTGGGTTGCGGCGGAGGGTTGGATTCAGGCATAGGGCGTTAGAGAGGGGCAAAAATCATTGAAATAGGGCTTGATTTTCGGGGCCAAAAAGGCTATATGTATTGCAACTTCTCGCAATTGCGATTGGGTGATCCGAAAGGGTTGCCCTCTTCTTTTGTACAGTCAGATCATCGTCGGGTAATCTGGTGCGAATTTTCGAAGCATTCATGCACATTCGTTATGGACGCGCATTCTGCACGAATGAATGGGTAATGTCACGATTGGAAACTCTTAGTGGCGAAAAGCAGACGGACAAATGTACGCAGCCGCCTTTGAAAATTGCCGCGCTTATCCGTGGGGGCACAGTTTGACAACGCGGAGGCTTGTGCAAAGGTAATTGGTTGTTTGTTCTTTGATATAAGGAGGGTCGAGTCCTGACTGTGAATACAGCGATAGCGCTTTAACGCAAAGTCGCGGAGGCGCAAGGTCGCAAAGGGGATGTTTAACGGTCTGATTTTTTGAACGGTGTCTGACCATCCGGCAGATGCCCATACGCTTCCAGACGTTGCAGCTTTGCGCCTTCGCGCCTTGGCGTTAAAATCCTCTGCCTTGGTCGGTTGCACACTCAATTCCTTGAATCGGCAGGTGCGCCAGAATTCTCGTAAGTCCGCTTAAATTCGCTTACGCTCGGATAAATTCGCCTGCTTAGGAAATTATTTCTGGCCGTTATCGTTAACGGGTTCTCGGCAAGCTAAAGCTTGAACTCCAAGCCCGGAACCGAATTTTGAGCAATCGTAACCCGTTGCGCGACAATGACCGTACCGCTTGGTACCGCTTAATATCGGTTGGTACCGCTTGAGGGGGAGATATTTTTTTAAGTGCGCGTGCTGATCGGTGAGAATGGCCCAAAGGGCCAATGGAAATTAGCCAGCCACCAGGGTGGCTGGTTGCAGATCAGAACTCCTCGCGTCCCATGAGGGACGGTGGAATGCAATCAGGACGACCAGTCCCGTGTCCAGGACAAGTGAAATGGCATGATGATTTCCAGGCACTTTGTGCCTGGCTGATTTCCTTTGTCGCTTCGCGACTTCGGGAACCCCCGGTGGCCGACCGGCGATTTGACCGAGTTTTGCCAATGGAACTGGCAATAAAGGACTTTACAGTCCGCCCGGCTGTTCGCAAAGTATCCTTTGTGTCAGGCATGTTAATTCAGGAACGACGACCGGAAAGCACACCGTTACAGACCGACTTCGGATTCCGCCCCAGGGCGGATCTGGAGAATGCGATCCGCCGGTCGCAACACTATCTGCTCCGCGAACAAAAGCCCGAGGGCTATTGGGTCGGGGAGTTGATGGTGGATTCCACCATTGTTTCGGACACGGTGGCTTATCATCACTGGAACGGCAAGGTGGACCGCCAATGGCAGCGCAAAGCCGTCAACCATATTTTCTCCATGCAATTGCCGGACGGCGGCTGGAACATTTATTACGGCGGCCCGTCGGAAGTGAATGCCACCATCAAGGCTTATCTCGCTCTGAAACTCGCCGGCATTCCCGCGACGGACCCGCGGATGTTGCGCGCCCGCGCCATGGCTTTGAGCCTCGGCGGCGTGCCGCGCATGAACACTTTTTCCAAGCTGTATCTCGCGCTGCTCGGGCTTTACTCGTGGGAGTATGTGCCGACGATTCCGTGCGAGGTCATTCTCCTGGGCAAATGGTTCCATGTGAATTTCCACGAAATGAGTTCGTGGAGCCGGTCCATGCTGGTGCCGCTGGCCATCATCAACCATTTCAAGCCCACCCGGAAGTTGCAAACCCCGGTCAACCTCAATGAACTTTATCCTGAAGGCTACCATGTGCGCGATCTCGCCTTGCGCCGCGATCCGCAACTCATCACCTGGCGGAATTTTTTCCTTTCACTCGATAGTCTGCACAAATTCGCCGAACTGTTTGTGCATGCCAAGGTCCACCCATTCCGCAAACGGGCGCTGAAGAAATGCGAGGCGTGGATGCTGGAGCGGTTCGAGGGTTCCAACGGCCTGGCGGCCATTTTCCCGGCGATGCTGAATTCGCTGATTGCGCTGAAGGCCCTGGGTTATCCCGACGACCATCCGCAGGTCAAACGCAGCGAGGCGGAATTAAAGGCGCTTGAACACGAAACGCCGGATTCCGTCCGCATCGAACCCTGCCTTTCGCCGGTTTGGGACACCGCCATCGTGGGCATCTGCCTGCACGAATCCGGTTTGCCCAGCGATCATCCCGCGTTGAAAAAAGCCACCGAATGGCTGATGACCAAGGAAATTCGTTTTCGCGGTGATTGGTATTACAAAAATCCGGTGGACGTCGAGCCGAGCGGCTGGGTCTTTGAATTTGAAAACAAGTGGAACCCGGACGTGGACGACACCGCGATGGTCCTGCTGGCCCTCCGCAAAATCCCCACGGACAATCCGCAGCGGCGCGACGAATGTTTTCAGCGCGGCCTCAAATGGATGCTGACCTTTCAATGCAAGGACGGCGGCTGGGCGGCGTTCGACAAGGATTGCACCAAGGGCATTCTCGAAAAAGTTCCCTTCGCCGATCACAACGCGATGCTGGATCCCGAATGTGCCGACATCACCGCGCGCATTCTCGAGTTGATGGGCTACGAGGGTTATGACGTGGACCACCCGCAAGTGAAGAAGGCCATCCAATTTCTGATGGAAGAGCAGGAGGAAGATGGTTCCTGGTACGGGCGCTGGGGTGTGAATTATATTTACGGCACCTGGCAAGTGCTGCGCGGAATGCGGGCATTGGGTCTGAATATGCAGCAACCGTGGCTGTTAAAAGGACGCGACTGGCTCGAAAGCGTGCAACGCGACGACGGCGGTTGGGGTGAGCGTTGCAATACCTATGACGATCCGGTTTTCAAAGGCCAGGGTCCCGTCAGCACCGCATCCCAAACCGCGTGGGCGTTGATGGGCTTGTGCGCCTTTGACGATCCCCACCGCGCGAGCATCATTCGCGGCGTGGAATATCTGATCCAAACGCAAAATCCCGACGGCTCCTGGACCGAGCATGAAACCACGGGCACGGGTTTTCCAAAGGTTTTCTATTTGAAATACGATATGTATCGCAATAGTTGGCCGTTGCTCGCGCTGGCCACGTATCGCAATCTTCTGGAGCACTCATCAAGGAAAGCTCCCGGCCATGTGAACGGGGTGAAACATCATTTGCCGGACACTTTGAAAGCGGCCAATCCGGCCTGACCGGCGAACGAATTCAATCCGCCAGACAATTCTCGCCTTGCAACCGTTACGTGCGCTAATTTCACCGGCATGAGTTGGTTTTATCGAACCCTGCTCCGTCCGCTGCTGTTCCGGCAGGATTCGGAAAAGATTCACAATCGCACCATGCGCGCCCTGGCTGCGGCCAGCCGGAGTAAACTGATTTGCCGCTCGCTCGCCGCCGTTTTCTCGCCCGCCGATTTGCCGGTGACGGCTTTTGGATTGAGGTTCCCAAATCCCGTCGGTCTCGCCGCTGGCATGGACAAGCACGCCGCAGCGGTTCCGGTATGGCCAGCCCTCGGTTTTGGTTTCAGCGAACTCGGCGGCGTCACCTGGCACGCGCAACCCGGCAATCCCGCGCCCCGGGTGTTTCGCGCCATACCCGATCTGGCGCTCATCAACCGCATGGGGTTCAATAATTCCGGCGCGCCAGCGCTGGCCCGTCAGCTTACGGAATGGCGACGCCTCGGTCGCTGGCCGAAACATCCCGTTGGCATCAATCTCGGCAAATCGAAAATCACTCCCTTGACTGAAGCTGCGCAGGATTACGCGAATTCCCTCCACACACTTTGGCCGCACGCCGATTTTTTTGTCGTCAATGTGAGTTCGCCTAACACTCCCGAACTCCGCAAACTGCAAGACCGCGCCGCGCTTGATGAAATTCTCGCCGCGCTTCAGCAGACGAACAGCGCGCTTGCCTCGGCTTCAGCGGAGTCGTCTTCGCCTAAGCCGATTTTGGTCAAGGTCGCGCCGGAGCTGGCGTTTGAGGCATTGGATGACATTTTGCAATTGGCAGACCCGCGACAGATTGCCGGTATCGTGGCCACCAACACCACCACCACTCGACCGCCCACGCAGCGACCAGCCTTGCAGCGCATTTACGCCGAGACCGGTGGCTTAAGCGGCCGACCTCTCGCCGCGCGCAGCACCGAGGTCATTCGCCATATTTACCGGCAAACCGGAGGCAAACTTCCCATTATTGGCGTGGGTGGGATTTTCAATACTGCCGATGCCTGGGAGAAAATCACCGCTGGTGCCTCCCTCATTCAGACTTACACCGGAATGGTTTACGAGGGGCCGGGCATCGCCAAAAACATTGTCAACGGCTTGCGCGACCGGCTCAAAGCCCAGGGTCTTACTGATATTTCGCAGGCAGTAGGCACAAGCTCCACCTGATTTTAAGGCTAAGTTTCTGCAACTTATATACTTGACGATAACGCCAACCCGTATTATATGAATGTTCGGAAACTAATGTTTTAACGCTCTAATCTCCTCTAACCCTGAATGACTATGACAAAGCGTGACTTGGTAATCCGTATCAGTAATGAGACCGGTTTGGTGCAGCAGCAGGTTCTCGATGTCGTCCAAAAAACCCTGGATTATATTGCCGAGGCCGTCTCCAAGGGAGATAAAGTAGAACTCCGCAACTTCGGAGTCTTTGAAGTGAAAGTCCGCAAAGCCCGCATCGGACGCAATCCCAACGCCCCGGCCACCGATGTCCCCATTCCTCAACGCGCCGTGGTCAAGTTCAAGCCCGGCAAGGAAATGCGCGCCGAAGTCCTCAAGCTCACTCCCGGTCAAATCAACAACGGTGGACCCGCCACCTGAGTGACATATTTTTCCACCGGCGCTTTCCGGCCACCCCCGGCGCCTGCGCCTCTTCAAGTTGCGGAAAATTGAAGATTGCTTCCCCCACCCCGTTCGCGGTTAGCTTCTGTGGTTAATATGGATCGTTTACCAGGCTTTCGAGATTTCTATCCTGAACCGCTCCCGCATCCGGACGTCTGGAGCGCGGACGCGCGGCAATACATTTTCGACAAATGGCGCGCTGTCGCCCGCCGCTACGGCTTCCGCGAATACGACGGCCCGCCGCTCGAACCGCTGGAACTCTACACCACCAAGAGCGGCGACGAAATCGTCGCCCAACTATACAATTTCACCGACAAAGGCGAACGCGAAATCGCCTTGCGCCCGGAAATGACCCCCACCCTTGCCCGGATGGTCGCCGCGCACGAACGCAATTACAAGAAGCCCATCAAATGGTTCGCGCTGCCGCAACTCTTCCGTTACGAGCGCCAGCAAAAGGGCCGTCTGCGCGAGCACTTTCAATTCAACGCGGATATTTTTGGCGAATCCGATCTCGCGGCGGACTCCGAATTGATCGCCCTCTTGATTGACACGTTGCGCTCGTTCGGGCTGACCTCGAAGGATTTTGTCATCCGTCTCAGCAGCCGAAATGCGTGGCAGGATTTTTTCAGCCAGCGTTGTCCAGACTCGGCCAAGGCCTATGAATTTTACCAGATCATTGACAAGCTTGAGCGCGAGCAACCCGAGCACAGCCGGGAAAAACTCGCCAAGCTCGGTTTCTCTTACGAAGAAATCACCTCGTTCATCAAGACCGGAAAGCCGACGCTCGAGTTGCAAGCCATCCTCGACAACCTTTCCGCGCGCGGCCTCAGCGAGTTTGTCAAAGTGGATTACCAGGTCATTCGCGGCCTGGCTTATTACACCGGCGTCGTGTTCGAGGCCTTTGATCAATTGGGTGAATTCCGCGCCATCGCCGGCGGCGGGCGCTACGATAACCTCGTCAAACTGATCAGTGGCGGCAAAGTGAATCTTCCTGCGCTCGGCTTTGGCCTGGGTGATGTCGTCCTGCTGGAACTGTTAAAGGCGCGCGGCTTGCTGCCAAAGTTCGACGCGGCCTTGGATGCGTTTGTTCTGATCGAAGACGAAGCCTTGCGTCCGCAATCCTTGAAACTCATTCACGATTTGCGCGCCGCAGGTCACGCCGTGGATTATTCGCTCACGCCGGCGAAACCGGACAAGCAATTCAAACGCGCACAAGAAATCAAAGCTGCGCACATCGTCAAATTGGAACCGAATCTTACTGGCGAACTGGTCGTAAAAATAAGGAACCTTCAAACTCGATCCGAGCAAATTTTTACCGGTGACGAAGTCACGCACTTGTTAGCGAAGAAACAATTATTCTCACTTGCGCTGCCAACCGACTGACGGAAGCTTTTTGGCAGAATCAGTATGCCGGACAGCAATTCAAATCCAACCACACGCTTTTCCAGCCGGGTTGCAGATTACGTCAAGTATCGTCCCGGCTATCCTGATACCCTTTTGGATTTATTGCGTAAGGAGTGCAACCTCACGATCAATTCAATCATCGCGGATATCGGTTCAGGCACCGGGAAATTGACGGAGCTGTTTCTGAAGAATGGCAACCCGGTTTTTGGGATCGAGCCGAATCTCGAAATGCGCGAAGCGGGCGAACGGCTGCTCAAGCCATTTACGAGTTTCACCAGCATAGCCGCCACTGCGGAAGCGACCACGTTGCCAAGCCAAAGCGTGGACTTCATCACCGCGGGCCAGGCGTTTCACTGGTTCAAGCGCGACCTTGCGCGGCAGGAATTTATTCGCATTCTCAAACCAGGCGGTTGGACCGTCCTTATCTGGAATGATCGCCACACCATGGCTTCCCCGTTTCTCGAAGCCTACGAGGAATTGCTGCGCAATTGTTCAACCGATTACCGGGCCGTGGATCATAAGAATGTGGACGCTACCGTGATCGCTTCCTTCTTTGGCCGCGGCGGATTCAACCGCGCCATGTTTCCGAATGACCAGAGCTTTGACCTTGCCGGCCTGCAGGGACGCCTCATGTCCTCCTCCTACGCGCCCGAATCCAGCCATCCCAACCACATTCCGATGCTCAATGAATTGAGCGCGATTTTTCAGCGGCATCAATCGAACGGCCAAGTCGTATTTAAATACGACACACTCGTTTATTTCGGACAGTTGTCAACTTGAGGGCAAGCGCAAGCCTATCCTGTCCGGGGAGCACACGCGCCCTCGCGTGTAGCGGTCGGCGCCCCCGCCGACCGCAAAAGGGCTGCGCATGGTCAATAAGCGGATTTCTTGCTTGCGCGCGTTTTGTTTCTTCGCGGCGGGGCGTCGCGAATGACACGCGAGGGCGCGTGTGCTCCCCACAAAAAAAGCGAGGCCGAAGCCTCGCTTTCTGAAAATATGTCGCGCTGATTATGCAGCCGCAGGAGCAGGGGCGGCGGGCGCGGGTTCCGCTTCGGCCTTGGCGGCGGCGGCTTTCCGCTCGGCTTTTGCGGCTGTTTTGGCGGCGGCGGCGTCGGCAGCGGCAGTGCGGCCTTCTTTTTCCTTCACCAGCGTCGCGCCCTTGCCGAGGCGTTTGCGCAAATAAGTCAGTTTGGCGCGGCGCACGGAGCCTTTGCGCTCCACTTCCACTTTATCCACGCGCGGCGAATGGACGGGGAACACGCGTTCCACACCCTCGCCGTAGCTGATGCGGCGGACGGTGAACGTGGCGTTCAACCCGTGACCCCGGCGCCCCATCACCACACCCGAAAAAATCTGGATGCGTTCCTTGTCGCCTTCGACGACTTTTGTATGGACTTTGACGGAATCGCCGACGGCAAATTCCATGGGGTTCTTGCGATACTGTTCCGATTCAATTTTATCAAGTAATGCTTGGTTCATAAATTCACTTTCGGCGGCGTTCTGGCCGCCCTAAAAATTTCATTTCAACAAATCCGGCCGGCGTTCCCGCGTGCGCAATCGCGCCTGCCCCGCCCGCCATTTCGCGATCTCCGCGTGGTTCCCGGAGAGCAGCACATCCGGCACCTTCATGCCGCGGAATTCCGCCGGCCGCGTGTAATGCGGATATTCCAGCAAATCCCGGCTGAACGATTCATCCACCGAACTCTCGTCATCGCCCAGCACGCCCGGCAGCAACCGCGTCACCGCGTCAATGATCACCATCGCCGGCAGCGCCCCGTTCGTCACCACGTAATCACCGATGGACAACTCATCGTCCGCCAGGTGCTCGCGAATCCGCTCGTCGAACCCTTCGTAACTGCCGCAAATCAGCAGCAGATGTCCCTGCTGCGAGAGTTCGCGCGCAATCGCCTGGTCGAACTTCCGTCCGGCGGGCGACAACAAAATCACCCGGGTCGTTTCCCGCGCCATACTTTCCACTGCTTCAAAGATCGGTTCGGGCTTCAACAACATTCCCGGCCCGCCGCCAAACGGTTTGTCATCCACCGTCTTGTGCCGGTCATGGGTGTAATCCCGTAAATTCGTCACCGTCAATTCCAATGCGCCCGTCGTGCGCGCCCGCTGCACGATGCTTTCATCGAGCGGCCCCGCGAACATCGCGGGAAACAAAGTCAACACGTCAATTTTCATGTTGCGAGCCCGGCTTCAACCGCCGGCCATTCCCGCGCCCCGCTGCCTAACGCGCCGCCCGCTCCTCGACGATTTCCAGGCTGCAACGCAGCCCTTTCTTCGCGCTTCCCGCCAGCAGCAGCGACCGGATCGCATTGATCGTCATCCCCTGCCGGCCAATGATCTTGCCCACGTCTTCCGGGTGCATCCGCAACTCATAAATCGTCGTCCCCTCGCGCTCCACGGGCGTGACCGTGACCGCGTCGGGGTGGCCCACCAAACCCTTCACCACATATTCCAAAAAGCCTTGCATGGCTCCGCGCCCGGTTTAAGCCGGCGTTGCCGCCGGAGTGGCACCCGCCGTCGTGGCGGCCAGCTTCGCAGCCTTTTTAATAAAGCTCGCGACCGTATCGCTCGGCTTCGCGCCCTTGCTCACCCAATATTTCGCGCGGTCCAGGTTGATCACGAAATTATCGTCCTTCTTCAACGGCTGGTAGGTGCCGATTTCCTCGATGAACTTGCCATCGCGCGGGCTGCGGCCATCGGCCACGACAATGCGGTACACCGGAGTGTTTTTCGTCCCGACCCGCTTCATCCGAATTTTGACTGCCATAATAACTTTAACTGTGGTTGGCGGTGAACCATTGTTTGATACCGCCCGCCGTTTCCGGCGTCTCTAAAAAAGAGTGGAAAGCCTAGGCTTGCCCGGCCCGCATTGCAAGCCCTGTTTTTGACATTTCCCAAGCCCGCAAATTCCGGGCCTCTTATGCCATCAACCCATCATGTCAAAACGGGCCTACCCGGCGTCCCGGGACTTCCGGCTTTTGTCCGGCTGCTATTAACACCGAGACTTCAGCCCGATGTCGCAAAAAATGTCAGAACCTAAACTGTTTCAACAGTTTCTACTGATGTCAACAGCTACGCTTACCTATTTCATAAAATAAATCTCCTGCTCAAGCGGTACCAACCGGGATCAAGCGGTACCAAGCGGTACGCCCCTTGATTTGCAACGCCTTACAAACGCGTTTTTCGACCCAAAATCCATTCCGCTTCGCCATGACCCGCAAACCTTACGACCTCCCCTTGGACAAATACTGTCCTACCCATCTTTTCCGATTACAAAGCCCGGAGAGGCATGACCAACCAAACAAAAAGTGTGCTTGCCGACACCCCCGTTTGTTGTTGTTCTTTTCGCGTTTGAAACGCCGCCTATCCAACTCCGCCGAAACTCTTGAACTCCCTTTCGAGAATCCCGCGCCCGCGCGCGCGCGTTCCGCTGCCCGCGACCTCGCCGCCGAACTCGAAGCCTTCCGCGAATTCGGCGCCGCCACGCGCAAAATCACAACCTCTTTTCAAACCGCCAACGGCCAGTCGCGCACCGTCCCCACCTTCGTCAATGAATTCTGGACCGCCAAACAACGCGCCGCCAGCCGACTGCACGAAATTTCCTATCGCGCTTGTTTCAAGCCCCAACTGCCCCGGTTCTTCATCGAACGGCTTACCGAACCTGGCGACATCGTCTATGATCCCTTCATGGGCCGCGGCACCACGCCCGTGGAAGCCGCGCTGCTTGGCCGCGTTCCCTTCGGTTGCGACATCAACCCCGTCAGCGCCGTCCTGACCCGGCCGCGCTTCACTCCGCCCACGCTGGACGAAGTCGCCGAGCGGCTGCGGCAAATTGATTTCCATTCCTTCGACGAACTCCCCGAAGACCTCCTTGTCTTTTATCACCCCGAGACACTCCAGGAAATCGCCTCGCTCAAAAAATATTTGATTCATCGCCGTCAGGAAAAAATCCTCGACCACGTTGACGACTGGCTTTGCCTCCTCGCGCTCAATCGGCTCACCGGTCATTCCCCCGGATTCTTTTCCGTTTACACGCTGCCGCCGAACCAGGCTGTCTCCGTCAAATCCCAGATTAAAATCAACGCGAAACGAAATCAAACCCCACCGCGCCGCCTCGTCCCCGGTATTATTCTCAAGAAAACCCGCAAACTCCTTGGCGATTGCACTGCGGAAACGCGCCGCACCCTCGCCGGCGTCGCCCCGCACTCGTTGCTGGTCACGCAGGCCGCCGCGCACACGCCCGAAATTCCGTCGGATTCCGTCACCCTCGTCGTAACCTCGCCACCGTTCCTCGATGTGGTTGACTACGCCGGCGACAACTGGCTGCGCTGCTGGTTCCTCGGCATTGATCCAAAGAGCGTAAAGCTTACTGTGCCCAAAAAACTCGACCTTTGGCAGGAAGCCATGTCCGCCGTTTTCCGCGAATTGCACCGCGTATTAAAGCCGGGCGGGCACATCGCCTTTGAAGTGGGCGAAGTGCGCGGCGGCACCATCAGGCTCGAAGAAGCCGTGCTGCCCTGCGGCCTCGCTGCGGGCCTCGAACCCGAACTCGTCCTTATCAACGATCAAATATTCACCAAGACCGCCAACTGCTGGGGCGTGGACAACAATTTCAAAGGCACCAACACCAATCGCATCGTCCTCTTTCGCAAATCATAATCCATCGTCCGGGTCACGGCGCGCTAAGACGGTAGAAACGCTTGGAATAATTTCTCGAAAGCGGATCGCTGAAATAGACCGGGCCGGCGCTGAGGGAGATGGTTTGCAGCGGAGTCCAGGCGGGATTGGCCAGGTTCGTGCAGGCTTCCACAACGACGACCAGATTGTTGTTGCCGGTGATGTTGAACCCAAACTGGTTGGTTTGGATTCCGATGGACTGGATTATGGGATACCAGGTTGGGAACGTGTAGAAATATTGCCCCCAGCCGGTGGCATGCGCCGGAAAATAAATGACCAGGTTATTGTCGCCGGCAAATACCGTCGAATCGCCGGACGGAGCCTTCCCATTGAAATACGCGGACAGAAGGCTGGAGCAATTGGCGAATGAATCACTTCCCAGGCTCGTGACGCCGCTGCCGATCGTGGCGTTCGTGAGGCTGGTGCAGTAAAGAAACGCGTCCGGCCCGATGCTGGTGACTGCATTTGGAATCGTGATATTTGCCAGGCTCGAACAAAATGCGAACACATGGCTGCCGATGCTGGTCAGTCCGCTGGGGACCGTGACGCTCATCAAACCAGTGGCATTGAACGCGAAGTCACCGATGCTTGTGACTCCGGGCGGAATCGTGACATTGGTCACGCCGGAGCACGCATCGAAAGCGTCGCTGGCAATCGTCGTAACAGTACTTGGGATAGAGTAGCTTCCAGCGAAAGCTGGCGGACATTGGATAAGCGTGGTCTTGGCGTGGTTGAACAAAACTCCGCCTGCGCTGCTATAAACCGAATTAGCGCCAGCCACGTTGATCGCGCCCAGACTGTAACACTCGTTGAATACTCCGTTTCCCAAGCTGGTCAAGGTGGAGGGAATGGTCACCGTGGTCAGCGCGGTCTCGGTAAAGGCAAAATCCCCGATGCTGACCACACCGGCGGGAATCGTCGCGTTCGTGAGAGAATAGCATTGGTCGAAAGCGTCGTCGCCGATGCTCAGGACGTTGGTGGAAATCGTGACGCTGGTCACGTTGGGATTTCCCATGAACGCGCCGGCCGCGATGCTCACGACCGGGAAGTTGGTGATCGTGTCGGGAATCGTCACCGCCCCGCCCGGGCCGATGTACTCCGTGATGGTGACGGTGCCGTTATAAATCGTGTAACTAAAATCTTGAGCCTGTGCCGCCAATGGTAGCGCCAAAAGCAAAACTGTCAGCAACGCCCCCGAACTGATGGCGCTGCTTAGCCGCGCGGCAATCGTGAAATCGGCGGTCATGGTCAGGGAGGTTCTGGATTTCACGTTCACGTCCTTTCGCTTTCTGTTACGGGATTTATTCGCTGTTACGACGCACCATCTGAATCGCGCTAAAACCATTGGATTCGCGACCAATACAAAACCGAGTTCATTTCCGACTATGAAGTCTAACCCACGCACCCAAAGACTCAAGCTGAATCGGAAACGCCGCTGAATTTTTTTGTCCCGTTGACACTTCGACGTATCCCATTACATTTCGCCTGCATGTCAAAAAAGTCATCGCCGCCCGCGATTCGTCTCCGTGGCGTGCGGCACAACAATCTTAAAAATTTCGACCTCGATTTGCCGCTCCGCCAGCTCATCGTCATCACCGGGCTAAGCGGATCCGGCAAGAGTTCGCTTGCGTTCGACACCCTGTTCGCCGAAGGCCAGCGGCGTTATATTGAGACTTTTTCCCCTTACGCGCGCCAGTTTTTTGACCGGATGGACAAGCCCCAGGTGGACAGCATCGAAGGCATTCCGCCAGCCATCGCCATCGAGCAGCGCAACTCCGTCAAGTCCACCCGCTCGACTGTCGGCACCATGACGGAGCTCTGCGATTACATGAAGCTCCTCTGGCCGCAAGTCGCCCAGCTCCATTGCCGCCAGTGCGACCGCGCCGTCCGCAAAGATTCTCCGCAGCAAATTTGGGAAATGATAATTGCATCGCGTTCGACCAACGAGAAGGCCGAACAATCTCTCCCCCTCGCTTCGGCCGCCTTCTCCCCCACTGGGGGAGAAGGCCAGGATGAGGGGGTGGGCCGGGTGGAGGAAAGCCGCGTTGATTACATAACAAAAACCACCCTGCACCCTAACCCTCTCCCTTCCGAGGGGCGAGGGAATGTCGCGCCGAGTTCCGAATCGTTCGCACGCTCACGGGCGGGCGCAGCCGGACTCTCAGAGGAGCTTCTCATCACCTTCAATCTCCCGATTTCCGAAAAACTCTCGCTCGATGAATCCCTCGCTCTCATCAACAAGCAAGGCTACCAACGCCTGCTCCTGGAAAACGAAATTCTCCGCCTCGAAGACGCCATCCCGCGCCTGCGTGAACTTAAGCCTTCCGCCCTCACCATCGTTCAAGATCGCCTCAAGCCAATCCCCGCAAATCGCCCGCGCTTCATCGAGGCCTGCGAGCAAGCCTACCATTTCGGCAAAGGCAAACTCACCATACACGTCCATGGAACTGGTTCCTCCGCCACGCAACACGCAACACGCAACACGCATTTATTTTCCAATCGGCTTCATTGTGCAGCGTGCGACATTGAATATCGAGAACCTTCCCCCGCGTTGTTCAGCTTCAACCATCCCGTCGGCGCTTGTCCGGCGTGCCGGGGCTTTGGCCGCATCATCACGATAGATTACAACCTTGCCCTGCCTGATCGCTCCAAGACGCTCGCGGAAGGCGTCGTCAAGCCCTGGCTGACCGGCCAGAGCGCCGAATGCCAGGCCGATCTCATGAAGTTTTGCCGCATACGCAAGGCGCCAACGGATGTCCCGTTCCAGGAATTGCCGAAAAAATGGCAGGACTGGCTCATCAACGGCGACCCTGATTACGGCAAGGACGCGCAACACGAATGGCCGCGCGCGTGGTATGGCATCAAAGGTTATTTCCGCTGGCTCGAAAGCAAGTCTTACAAAATGCATGTCCGCGTGCTCCTTTCGCGCTACCGCTCCTACAAACTCTGCCCCGATTGCCAAGGCCGGCGCTTCCAACCCGAAGCCCTGCTTTATAAAGTGAATCTCGCTCCAGTAAACGACGCAGCGAGTTCGCTTTCCCCAATAAAAAATCAAAAATCAAAAATCAAAAATTCCCCGTCGCTTGCATTTACCCTAAGTCAGTTCTACCAGTTCCCCATCCGTGACGCTCTTCGTTTCATAGAACAACTCGCCGCCAACCGCAACTTCAAATCCAACGACCCGCTCGCCCTGGTCTTCAACGAAGTCCGCTCGCGCCTCGGATATTTGAATGAAGTCGGACTCGGGTATCTCACGTTGGATCGCCCCACGCGCTCCCTATCTGGCGGCGAAACCGAACGCGTAAACCTCACCACCTGCCTCGGCACGCGCCTCGTCAACACGCTGTTCGTCCTGGATGAACCCAGCGTCGGCCTGCACCCGCGCGACACCAGCCGTCTCGTCCGCATCCTCGAACGACTCCGCGACGCCGGCAACACCGTCATCGTCGTCGAACATGAAGCCAGCGTCATGCGCGCCGCAAATCAGATCGTTGACATCGGTCCCGGCCACGGCGCGGCCGGCGGCCGGATCGTTTTTCAAGGGCCTTATCCGGAAATATTAAAATCAAAAAATTCCCTCACCGGCCAATATTTGAGCGGCCAGCGACGAATTCAAATTCCCAAACGCCGCCCGCTCGATTCGCGGCCAGACAGCCGACCTTCCGTCGAAATGCTGACCATTTCCCACGCCACCTTGCATAATTTGCAAGACCTCACCGTGGAGATTCCCCTGCGCCGCTTCGTCTGCCTCACCGGCGTCAGCGGCTCCGGCAAGACCACCCTCGCCCGCGACATCCTTTTGCCGCTGTTAAGTTCAAGGTTTAATGTTCAAAATTTAAAGTCCCGCGACACCGAAACCGTGGAATCCTCCGAAGACCAACCCGATACCACCGCAGCCGTCCCCGAACACGCAACCCGCAACACGCAACAAATCAGCAATTGGGAAACCCTCGGCCGCGTCGTCCTCGTGGATCAATCCGCCCTCGGCAAAACACCGCGCTCGAATCCCGCCGTTTACATCGGCGCCTTCGATGACCTCCGTGAACTCTTCACGCAATCGGATCTGGCGCGCCAGCGCGGCCTCGGCCCCAGCGCGTTCAGCTTCAATTCCAGCCAGGGCCAGTGCGAGCGTTGCCGCGGCGCGGGCTTTGAGAAAATCGAGATGCAATTCCTCAGCGATGTTTTCATCCGCTGCCCCGAATGCAACGGCCGCCGTTACCGTCCGCACATTCTGGAAATAAAATTAAGCGCCGGCCCATCCCCAACACGCAACACGCAACACGCAACACTCGAATTCAGCATCGCCGATCTCCTGGACGCCACCGTGGACGAGGCCATTGACTTCCTGCTGACGCTGCCCGATTCCCGCCACGCTCAACGCGCCGCCACCAGCCTGAAATTGCTTCAGGAAGTCGGTCTTGGCTATCTGAGGCTCGGCCAGCCCATCAACACTTTGTCCGGCGGCGAAAGCCAGCGACTGAAACTCGTCCGCCATCTCGCGGATTTCACCCAATCCGAAGCTGCCGACGCCAAGCCGACTCTGTTTCTCTTCGATGAACCCACCACCGGCCTGCACTTCGACGACGTGCGCGTCCTCCTGGAAGTTTTTCAACGACTGGTTGATGCCGGCCATTCCGTCCTCATCATCGAGCACAATCTCGACGTCATCAAATCCGCCGATTGGGTGATTGACCTTGGCCCCGACGCAGGCGACGAAGGCGGTCGCATCGTGGCCACCGGCACTCCTGAGCAAATCGCCGCTTGCGAAATGAGCCATACCGGCCGCGCGCTCGCTGAAGTCTTGCCGCCGAACCGAAAACGCCGGTCAACCCTGTAGCGGCGGGCGTCCCGCCTGCCGTAGAGCCGGGCGTCCCGCCCGGCGGATAGAGAGCCGGAGCAGGAAAGTGGTCCCGAAAATTTTGGAGCTCTCGAAAAGTCGGGGCGTTTTTCCGGGCGGCAAGATGCCTCCCTCCACGGCAGGCGGGACGCCCGCCGCCACACGGAAATTTAAAGCTCGTAAATCATAAATCGTAAATCGTAAATTCCGCGGGTGCATTCGTCCTCGCCACTCAAACATTTTGTCATTCCCTTCCTCATCGCCATCGTCATCTACGTGGTTTTCTACAACGGCATCGAGCACCGCCGCACCCGCAACGGCCCGTGGCGCGTCACTTTCACCAACGACGCGACCATCCCCACCCTCATCGTCAACGAAGCCCAACTCAACATCTTCAACCTTAAAATCAATTTTCCCGGCGAAACGTCGTCACTGATTGAATCGAACATGGTCTTTGACCAACCCCAGCCCGTGCCCTTCGAAGTCCCGTTCGGCCAGGTTATTTTCGAGGACACCACCTTTCAGCCCGGCACCATCGTCTTCAAAATGTTCGGCCACGAAATCCAACTCCTCCCGCGCGTCCTGACGATTGATAAATTGGAATATCCCTGGCAATCCGAAAAAACAGTGTCGCTTAACAAGTCGAACCCGACGACCGCTCATTAATTTGTACCATTCTAATTCGATAATTGCCAGGATGTCGCTCCTACGGAGCTTGGGATATTTAAGAGCCCATTACTACAAATATACCGCTCCTACGGAGCTATGATGACGCGGCCCGTAGCTCCGTAGGAGCGGTATATTTGTAGCAACCAGACCAAAAAACCGCCAAGCTCCGTAGGAGCGACATGAACCATGCGATTGCTGGGGCGAGCGGCTCACACAATGATCCCCGTGGGGAGTTGCCCTGTTACTCTTTAAACAGTCGAGAACTCATTTCACATGCGCTGATTAAGCTTCCTTTAGTTCGGCTCGAAGTGGCGGCAGTGGTTCCATAGCGATAAATGACCAATAATCTTCTGGTGTTTTTGGCCAAGTAACCCATTCCTTCGTAGAGATCAGAAATGTCCAGTAGTGGTTTGTGGGCATCTTCATCTCACGAATAGTGCCGAAGTCGTGGCTAGTAAGTGCCGCCCGTAACCGGATGAGTTTCCCGTCAGAGCGTGCAAACGCTGCTGCGAGTAGTTTCGCCTGCGCTGTTGCTCTTGCGGGGATTTCGGGTGACGCCATTAGGTCTAGCCTCGCCCACAATTTTAATTTGTCCAACTGTTTTACAGCGCGATTGTGAATCTGTTGCGCGTGTTTTACCGACATTTCTTCTACTATCATGATAAGCCTTTTGTTAATGATTCGCTATGTCAACTCTTCAAGCCATAATGCCGTGCTTGGTGATATAAAGCATTTCCTGCTTGTCTTTGTTATTTTCCATTAATCGGGTTCATTCCCGCTCGAACATCCGGCTCGCGCACCGGCAACGCTCCCGGCACCGAATTGAAATCAAAATCCTTCACGGCCTTTGCCGCCAGCGTCCCAAGAGTGCTGTAGAGCGGCAAAACATTTCCTTTGCCATCCGGATGATTTCGATTGCACAGGAAGATGAAAAATGTTTTTGAATATGGATCAATCCACAGGCACGTCCCGGTGTAGCCCGTGTGCCCAAATGAACCCGGCGGAAACACCGAGCCGCGCGGCCGGCTGTAGATCGAATCAATGTCCCAGCCCAGACCTCGCCGCGCAGCCATTCCCGGCGGCGTTTGGACGCTCGTCATCAGCTTCACCGTTTCCGGCTGGAAAATCCGCACGCCGTCCAGCGCGCCATCATTCAAAATCATCCGCGCGTAACGCGCCAGGTCCCGCGCCGTTGAGAACACTCCAGCGTGTCCCGCCACGCCGCCCATGTGCCGCGCCGTCGGGTCATGCACCACCCCGCGCAAAATCACATTAGTATTGGCGGGGTCACGTTCCGTGGGCGCGATGCGCGATAATTTAAGCGTCGGCGGCAGATAACCCGTGTCCACCATTCCCAGCGGCTGGTAAATTTCCTGTTTGACGAAATCCTCCAGCTTCATCCCGCTGACCCGCTCGACAATCGCGCCGGCGATGAACAAATTCACATCGCTGTAAGTGAAAGTGGTTCCCGGCTTGGAGCGCAATTTCATCGCGCACGCCATCCTCACCGCCGTGTCGCGGCCCTGCCAGCCGGTTTTCGTTTCAATGTCCGGCGCCTGTCCCGAGGTATGCGTCAACAATTCGCGCACCGTCACCGTTTCCTTGCCGTCGCCGGTGAACTCGGGAAGATAAGTGCGGACCGGTTCATCCAATTTCACCTGGCCGCGCTCCACCAACAGCATGATCGCCGGCGTCCCGGCCACCACCTTGGTTAGCGACGCCAGGTCGAAAATCGTGTCCTTCGTCATGCGCTCCGTCTTTGGCGTCAGCGCCCGCTTCCCGTAAGCCCTGCAATACCGGCTGTTCCCATGCTCCACCCAGAGCACCGCGCCCGGACACTGCGCATGTGCAATGGCCTGATTAATTTCCGCATCCATTTGGCGCAACACTTTTTCGTCCAATCCCGACGCTCCCGACGCCTGCGCCGGCCAAACCGCCGCGACTGCCAATGACAATGTGAGAAACGCGAGCCAACGGCGAATTGCCATCCGCAACCCGCCGCCCGCGCGATCCATCAATGAAACAGGACTTTCCATATTCTGAAGCCAACCTTACAGCACCGCGCAAAGGTTTCCACCACCATCGAATCTGGTAACGTTTGGAGTTTAAGCTTTAGCTTGACCCCGTAATCTGCTATATTCAGCTTAATATCATATGGCACAGCTAATCTTAGAGGGAATTCTTGGATTTCTTATTGAGGGCATTGTCACGGTGTTCTGGTGGCTCATCCTTTTTCCGGTTGTCTGGCTGGCTTCCCTGCCGTTCATCCTCGTGATCGCGATTTTTCGACGCGGAAAATACTCTTATCTGGTTTCCTCCATGCTTTATTCGGTTCATTCCTTTTGGAGGGATTCGGGATTCTTTGTGGCATCGTAGGCGGCACACCTCGATAGTGCGAGAGCTTGCCTTTTGTGACCTGGTAATTCATTCTTTGGAAAAAGGGCGAGCTATATATGGCGGATTTTCTTCAACCGGTCGGCAGGGGATGGCGCATTGCCTGTATTCTCGGCTGTGGCTTGGCCTCTATTCTCAGTCTGTTGCTCTCGCTCCTTTTGTCAATTGAGCTTGTTCGGCAACAATCTATTGAGCAGGAAGCCAAGCCGCTCTGGATTGCTGTAGGAATCGTCGGACTAATTGGCGTTGCCTCAGCTTTTATAACCTGGCGGTTAGTCCGACAACATCGAGCGGCAAATGGAATCACGACCATGCCTTTATGGTTCATCAGACTTTTCGGTGTCCTCTTTTTGATGGGGATTATTTTTGTCGGATATGCAAAAGGTTTCAAATCATTCCTAATCGAAGGAATGTTCGTTGCTCTGGCCATGATTTTTGTGGACCGGCGCATCGCGAGAAGGCAGCGCAACAAAACATGACCGTGCGATTTACGGCCAGCATGCTGATCGAAAGCTTCGGCGGCGTTCCCTATGATATCTCGGGCGGACGGTTGCCCGTCTTGCATCTGGAACTCTAATTGGTGGGGGTGTTTTTTTGAGCACCAGATTCTTCTGTGGCAAGAACACACACGCATTATTGCTGCAACCACTCCCGTCCTGGGTTATTCTTTGCCCAGCTAATATCGGAACTATGCTCACCAACCTTCAATTCGCGCGGAGTCAGATGGGAATGTCGCTGATTTTTCACATCGTTTTTGCGGCGATTGGGATGGCGATGCCCCTGCTGATGACCATCGCCGAGGGGTTGTATCTGCGCACGCGCAACCCGGTCTATCTGGAACTCAGCCGACGCTGGGCGACGGGCACCGCAGTGTTGTTCGCGGTGGGGGCCGTTTCCGGCACGGTGATTTCCTTTGAGCTGGGTTTGCTGTGGCCGGAGTTCATGAAATTCGCCGGCGCCATCATCGGGATGCCTTTTTCACTGGAAGGGTTCGCATTTTTTACCGAGGCCATCTTCCTCGGGATTTATCTCTATGGCCGGAACCGCATTTCGCCGCTCAAGCACTGGCTGTCCGGCTTGATGGTCGCGTTGAGCGGAATTGCCTCGGGAATCTTCGTCGTGACCGCAAACGCCTGGATGAACACTCCCGCGGGCTTTGAAATGCGCGACGGTCACCCGGTCAATATCCATCCCATTGCCGCCATGCTCAACCCGGCCAGTTTGCAACAGGTGATTCACATGACTCTCGCCGCCTATGTGGCCACCGCGCTCATGGTCGCGGGAGTTCACGCGTTCCTGCTGTTGCGCGACCGGCAAAGCGCTTTTCATCGCCACGCCGTCGGGCTGGCGTTGACGGTGGTTTGTGTCGGCATCCCGCTGCAAATTCTTAGCGGGGATTTCAGCGCCCGCGTGGTGGCCCGGACGCAACCGGAAAAATTCGCCGCGTTGGAAGCCCACTACCATACCACGGCGGACGCCCCGTTGGAAATCGGCGGCATTCCCAATGACCAAACAATGCAAAACGACTATGGCATCCAGATTCCCCGACTGCTGAGTATCATGGTTTTTGACGACACCAAATCCGTCGTCACCGGCCTCGACGCCATCCCGCGCGCGGATTGGCCGAACACGCGCGTGACGCATTGGATGTTTGATTTAATGGTTGGCGCAGGTTTTGCCATGCTCGCCCTTGCCATCGTCGTCGGCTGGACTTGGTGGCGCACTCGTTCCTTGAACGATAAAACCTGGCTGCTGCGCGCGGTGGTGCTGGCCGGGCCGCTTGGCTTCGTTGCGCTGGAAGCCGGGTGGATCGTGACGGAAGTTGGCCGCCAACCTTGGATCATTTACAAAATCATGCGCACCTCCGATGCCGTCACGCCGATGCCAAACCTCTTTGTCCCCTTCGGATTGTTTACGATCATTTACGCGATCCTTGCCGTCCTCGTGCTCGCGCTATTGCGCCGGCAATTTCTCGAAACGAGCCTAACGCCATACGGCAGCAAGCCGCACCCGGAGGAAAAAGCCTGATGCGCCTGGAAATAATAATCGCCTTCGCTCTGCTGGCCTCGCTCATCATTTACGCGGTGATGGGCGGCGCGGATTTTGGCGGCGGCATCTGGGATTTGCTGGCTTTCGGCCCCAGGGCGCGCGCGCAACGTGAAGCCATTGCGACTTCCATCGCTCCCATCTGGGAGGCAAATCACGTCTGGCTGGTGCTCGTCATTGTGCTGCTCTTCACCGGATTTCCGGCGGCGTTTTCCTGCCTGATGACCGCGCTGAATATTCCCATGACGGCGATCCTCATCGGCATCGTGTTGCGCGGCGCGGCGTTCAGTTTCCGCAAATACGGCCCGCAGGAATCCTCTCATTTCCACCGATGGAGCGCGGTGATGGGCGTCTCCAGTTTGCTAACGCCCTTTCTGATGGGCATCAGCCTCGGCGGCCTGGCATGCGGAAAAATCCGCGTGGAAAACGGCTTGGTAACCTCTGGGTTTTTCGCGGGCTGGACCACGCCGTTTGCATTGGCCTGCGGGGTCTTCGCCCAAATCCTCTTTGCCTTTCTGGCCGCGTCTTATTTGACGGTGGACACTGCGGGTCAACCGGAATTGCAACGCGATTTCCGCAGGCGCGCCTTGGTTTCCGGCGCGCTGCTTTTCCCCGTCGCAGTGGCCGTGTTCTTTTTGGCGCGGGACGGAGCGCCGTTTTTATTTGCGGGCCTGACAAGCTGGTGGGAGCCGGTGCTGCTGGCGTGGACGAGTGCTTTTGCCATCGGGGCTTTGGTTGCGCTCTGGCTGGGGCGCTTTGCCTGGGCGCGGTTCGCGGCGGCGGCGCAAGTGGTGCTGATACTTGTGGGCTGGAGCCTCGCGCAATTCCCCTGCCTGATCGTGCCGGACGTCACAATTGGCGACACCGCCGCGCCGCAAAATACCTTGCGCCTGCTGACTTTAGCGCTGGGCGGCGGCACGATCGTGCTGTTTCCATCCTTGGGTTATCTCTACTATCTATTTAAATTCAAGGCTGGCGCTCACACTTCCAAGAGCAATTGAAAGTTGGGTTGGACTTCAGGCTCGGCCCCGTCAACGGAAGTTTAGTCTCCGCCTGGAAACAAAATTCGAAAATGACTTGTCCTCTCGCTCACTTCCATTTTCAATATTGCGAACCACTGAATTCAAGCCATGAGCAAAAACACTTTTCCAAAACTCCATAACGCCATGTGGCCGGGCCTGGTCGGCAAGGGCAGTCCCGGCGCGGAACCGTGCATTGATTTTGATACCATGCTGAACCTCACCGCCGCCGCCGAGGTGAACGGCGTCAAGTTCGATGGCGTGGACCTGTTTCTCTTCGACCCGCACGCAAGCATTGATTCCAGCGCCGAGGACCTAAAAAAGCTCGCTTCGAAAATCCGTGCCAAGGGTTTTGTCGTGGGTTCGGTGGTGGCGCCGGTTTGGCCGCCGACGGGCGGCGGCTCTGCCATGGGCACCGCCGAGGATCGGAAGAAATTTGTCGAACAAGTCCGCAAGGCTTGCGGCATCGCCCGTCAATTGCGTGAACTCGGCGCGCGCCCTTATGGCATTGTCCGCATTGATTCCGCCTGCGGCGTGGGCGAATGGGAGAAAGACCCCAAGGGAAACACCAAAAAAATCGCGGCCACTTTTCGTGAGGCCGCAAAGATTGCGAAGGATCACGGCGAACGGCTCGCGGCGGAAGGTGAAATCTGCTGGGGCGGCATGCACTCATGGAAATACATGATTCAAACCCTCGAAGCCGTCGGCATGCCAAAGATCCTCGGCTTTCAGGCGGACATGGCCCACACGCTGCTTTATGCGCTCGGTTACAATGCGCCGCAGCACCGCATCGTTCCCAAGAATTTTCACTGGGAGCCGGAGCAGTTTCACATTGCGATGAAGAAAATGACCAAGGCATTGCGTCCCTGGACGATTGATTTTCATGTCGCGCAAAACGATGCGACCGTCAAAGGCTCCGGCTCCCATGACAAAACCGGCCGTCATTGCCTGGCCACCGATCCAAACGGCAAACTGAATATCGCCCGCGATGCCGGATATTGGCTCCGGGACGACACCGGGAAGGTGACGAAAAAATTCAGACACATCTGTTGGGACGGCTGCATGTTTCCAAACGACGTGATGATGAAGCCCGAAACGTGGAACAACATCCTCGCCGCGATGATCCAAGTGCGCGAAAATCATGGCTGGAGTTGAGCCGCGATAAGGATGCAGGAATGGCCACGAAGAGGCACAAAAGGAACAAGAAAGGACAAATACATGAGAACCGTCATGCAGCTTTGTGATATTGTGAGGGAAACGGGATTTGCAATTCATTGTTCTCACCGCAGCGGGCACGCGGAAAAGATTTATGAAAATGCGCTGGTGAACCGTTTACGGAAGCAGGGGCTCGAAGTAAAACAGCAGCATCCGGTCAAAGTTTTTGATGAGGATGGCACTTTGTTGGGAGATTTCTTTGCTGATTTGTTTGTTGAAAACGAGTTGATTGTGGAATTGAAGGCGGCGCGTCTCGTTGCGGATGAACACGTGGCGCAACTCCTTGGGTATCTTCGCGCGTCCCGGATCGAACATGGCTTGCTGGTTAATTTTGGCGCGGCAAAATTTCAAATAAAAAAATACATTCAAAACGATTTTGTCTGAATTGCCGCTTAATCCCCTTTTGCGATTTTTGTGCCTTTTTGTGGCTGTTAAACTTGAATGAAAAAATTAAACATCGGTCTCGTCGGTTACGGCTTCATGGGCCGCACTCACTCGAATGCCTATCGCAAGGTCAACAATTTCTTTGACCTCGATTATCAGCCGGTCTTGAAGGCGATTTGCGCGCGTGATGGCGAAAAGGCCGCGGCCTTCGCCAAAAAATGGGGTTTCGAATCCGTCGAGACGGATTGGCGCCAACTCGTTCAACGCGCCGATATTGACTTGATTGATATTGCCACGCCGAACGACAGCCACGCGGAAATCGCCATCGCAGCGGCCAAGGCCGGCAAAATGGTGCTCTGCGAAAAACCGCTCTCGATGGACGGCGCGCAGGGCAAAAAAATGGTTCGGGCCATCGAGAAAGCCGGCGTGCCGAACATGGTCTGGTATAATTATCGCCGCGTGCCGGCCGTGACGCTCGCCAAACAATTGATTGACGAGGGACGGCTCGGGAAGATTTTCCATTACCGCGCCAAGTTTCTGCAAGACTGGACCATTTCCAAGGATTTGCCGCAGGGCGGCGCGGGGCTGTGGCGGCTCGACGCCAAAGCGGCGGGCAGCGGTGTCACCGGTGATTTGCTCGCGCACTGCATTGATACCGCGCTGTGGCTGAACGGCGGCATCGGTTCCGTGACGGCGATGACCGAGACGTTTATCAAGGAGCGGCAGCATACTTTGACGGGGAAGATGGAGAAGGTCGGCATTGATGACGCCTGCGCTTTCCTTGCCCGTTTCAACAACGGCTCGCTGGCCACATTTGAATCCACACGTTATGCGCGCGGCCACAAGGCGCTCTATACTTTCGAGATCAATGGCGAGAACGCGTCCATCGCCTGGGACTTGCACGACTTGCATCGCCTGCAATTTTTCGACCACCGGGACGAAGGCAAACTGCGCGGTTGGCGCTCCATTCACATCACCGACAGCGATCATCCGTACATGAAAAACTGGTGGGTGCCTGGCCTGCAAATCGGCTACGAGCACACCTTCATCCATCAAGTCGCCGATTTCCTCACCGGGCTGGCCTCAAAACAGACCGCGCATCCGGATTTTCGCGACGCCTTGGAAACCCAATACGTTTGCGACGCGGTGCTGAAATCCGCCAAAACCGGCAAATGGGAGAAGGTTGCCAAGATTAGATGAAATTCTATATTGAGGCTGCGGATTACAATAAATTAATCACGAATCTTTTTGACGATCCGCGCTACTTTTGGCAATCATCTTCAGCAACTTAGGTCAAACAAAACTGATGAACTACAAAATACTTGCCGTTGCCCTCACCACCACGCTCTCACTCACCATGCTCACCGCGGTCGCGGATGACAAACCGGATGCCAGCAAGCTTCCGCCACCATCCACCGCCAAAGGTGTCACCTACGATAAGGACATCAAACCCATTTTGGAAGCTTCCTGCGTCAAATGCCACCACGGCGACAAAGCCAAAGGCCGGATTCATTTGGACAGCCTCGAAGGCGTGCTCAAGGGTGGCAAAGAAGGCCCGATCCTCAAAGCGGGCAAGAGTGCTGAAAGCCAGATGGTTTTCTCCGTCGCGCACGTTGGCGACGAGGATGATTTCATGCCCCCGCCCAAGGCGAAGTCCAAACTCGATCCTTTGACGCCCGAACAGGTCGGACTCATTCGCGCATGGATTGACCAGGGCGCGAAGTAAGCGAGCCGGATTTAGTTCTCCCCAAACCGCCTTCGGTGAATTTCATCGAAAGCGGTTTTTCATTTTCAAAGCGATGGCAGCGCTGCGCAAGATTTACAAGACATTGCGACAGGCTGGCACGGCTTGTGGCAACGAGCCTGTAGTCTAATCCCAGAACCTCGAAGAGGTTCTGCAACAAAGCCCAAGGTTGTCCCGCTCCCTGTTTTGCGGGACTACCTTGGGTAGCGGGTCCCGACCATCCAACAACCTCAACGAGGTTGTGGCAGTTCGACTCGAAATGCGTCGTGCTGCGTTTGACATATTCTGTGGCCGCAACCTCGTTGAGGTTGAAAATTATTTGCGGACATTTTCCCAAGGTAGCCCGCAGACGGGCAACCTTGGGCTTTGAGACACAACCTCTTCGAGGTTGAGAATTTGGCGGGAACTGCTCTCGTTGATAATTTTTATATTTTTCAGCACGATTAACCGACCTTGTTCAAAACGGTTCTTCGACATCCCCATTGAGCGGGGCGAGCGGCTGTTTTTTTAAACTCCTCAAGGCCTGTTGCCTTTCCCAAATGACGCGCCGCTCATCATCAGTGGTTTCGGCAAAGTCATAGCACTGATTGAGAGCTTTTAACTCTCTGTCGATAAATTGGTCACGTAATAGCTCGATATTACCTTTCTTGGTTGGCGTTCCTTTCAATATGTCTTCTGGACTAACTGATGTGGGCGCCTCGGTTACAGCCATAGTAATTAATTTGGATTCACCAGCATCGTCAATATTTGTGAGCATTGAGGCAACACCTGGCCAACTATTACTTTTATGCGCTTGAAGGCGGTGAGAAACAACTTTTCTGATAACCGGATGGATGATCCAATCCAAATTCAAAAAACCGGAAATCCAGTCAACGTGGTCATCATTTAGTAAAAGAAATTTTAACAGGTAGAATTCCTCAGGTGAAGGCGGAGACAAATCCTCGACGATTGTTTCGGTCTCGTCGTTCGGTTGGTCATTGGTTGTTTTTGAGCGGGCGGCTTTTTTGAATTCCGTCCGCACGGCATCCGGCGAAACTCCCAGACGCAACGCGGTCTTTTGCGCGTACTTGTCCACCAGCACCACATTGCCGGTCTTATGCACGGCTTCGGCCATTGATACCAGCACGGCCAATCGCCCCTTGTCCGTTGCGAGATCATTCGTCGCGCACAGCCGGTTCAAATAATAATCAAAAAAACCCTCCGCCTTGGTAATCAATTCCTTGAAGGCCTCGCCGCCGGATTCCTTGATGAAGCTGTCGGGATCATGCGGCGCGGGCAAAATCGCGACGCGTATCGCCAAGCCCGAGGCGAGCAAACTGTCCAGCGAACGCACAGCGGCATTTTGACCGGCGTTGTCCGAATCGAAGCACAACACGACTTCATCCACATACCTTTTCAAAATGCGCGCGTGGTCCGCCGTCAAAGCCGTGCCCTGCGGCGCGACAATATTCTGCACGCCGGCCATGTAACAGGCAATCAAGTCAAGCTGCCCCTCGCAAACAATGGCCGATTGCGCATCGAGCAGCGCCCGCTTCGATTTATCCAAACCGAAAAACACTTTGCCCTTCGTAAATATCGGCGTCTCCGGCGAGTTGACGTATTTGGCCGTTTTCTGGTCGCTGGTCAACACGCGCCCGCTGAAACCAATCACCCTGCCCTGCTCATCGCAAATCGGAAACATCAACCGCCCGCGAAAACGGTCGTAATAATTCTCCGCGCCCTCCTTGCGCAAAATCAATCCGGCCTGCTCCATCAACGGCAGTTCGTAGCCTTTGCTCGTGGCCCAATTCACGGTGTCGTCCCAAACCTCGGGCGCGGCGCCGAGCCGGAACAATTTCACGGCCTCGGCGGACACGCCGCGCTTGGCCAGATAATCCCGCGCCGCCTGGCCGGAGGCTTCATTGGCCAGCGCGTTTTGCCAGCGCTGGGTGATTTGCTCGTGGATTTGCAACAGGCTGTCCTTGATATGCCGGGTTTGCTGCAACCCGGGGCTGTTGTCCATTTCCAGGGGGATTTTCGCGCGCTCCGCCAGTCGTCGAACGGCGTCGGGAAAAGGGATGTTCTCGTATTCCTTGACGAAGGTGAAAACATCCCCGCCCTTGTGGCAGCCAAAGCAGTGAAAAATCTGCCGCTGCGGATTGACGTTGAAGCTGGGGCTTTTTTCCTTGTGAAACGGACACAGCGCGACGAAGTTCGCCCCGGCGCGTTTCAACGGGACATAGGCGCCAATGACATCCACGATGTCACTGGCGGAACGAATCTGCTCAAGCAAAGCAGGCGAAAAAAATCCAGCCATGGGACGGAACCAGCCGCTGTTTCAACACAATGGCGTGTTCTATCCTGCCGGAACGGTTATGGCAATTCCTCATTTCGCCGTTTGATCACCACCGACTCGGACTTGGTGGAGGCGATCAACAGGACGGCGGCTTTTTTCTTGATGAAACTGCCCACGAAAGAATCTTTGAAAACATCCAGTTGGACGGAGGAAAGTTCCGGGAAAAAGTTGCTGCCGAACCATTCATTCTGGTAGGCGCGCGCGGCGTTAAGTTCCTGCGGGCTGTAGTAAGGGGCGTTCAAAATCGCCAGCGCGGCGACCAACATGCAGGCGTACCGAATCGCTCCCGCGAACATCCCCAGGTAATATTCGCCGGCGCCGAAAACATCGCTGCCCACCAATTTTCCACCCGCCGCCTTCTTAATAAGGCCGAAAGCAATCTTGGTGACAACGGCCATGACAACGTAAATCGTGACGTAGCAAAAAACATGGCTCACGGGCGAGGACGCCGCCAGCATGTCACCCAGTGGCTTGTAGAGAAATGCGCCCGCGATAACAATGGCCACCCATTGGATCGTCACCATTAATTCTTCCGACATGCCGCGTTTGCGGCCTTTGTTCAGGCCAAACAAGAGGACAATTACGACCACCATGTCGAACCAATTGACCGGGACATTATTGTTTAAATGCATAGTTGCTCAATTTTTGGACACTTTTCCGCCAGTTCCAAAATTCGAGTTATATGAAGCAATTTACCGGCCAAATTTGCGCCAGACGGGAAGACTCAGGGATTGTTCTGCAACCAATACCGAATCGCCGTGGCCTGGGTGTTGTGCGGGTCCAATTCGAGCACCTTCAAATAATGCGGGCGCGCGAGCGACGGCTGATGGAATTGTTCGGAATACAAATTTGCCAGCGTCAGATGCGCCAGCGCCAGGCGCGCCGGCGTTTCACTTGCGGGATTCGACGCCGCCAAGCGCTCCAATTCCTCGGCGGCATCCTGGATGTAGTTGGCCTGTTTCAATGCCAGACCAAAATTATAGCGGGTGCCAAAGGAATCGGGTTTGATGACCAAGGCCAGTTCAAATGCCCGCAACGATAACGGCAGATCGCCGAAATTGAGCGCCGCCAAACCCAGGCTGGATTGCGCGTCAAAGTAACTCGGATCCGCCAATGCCGCCGAACGATACAACGCCACCGCGTCCTTCAAACGTCGGTCGCGTTGGGCCACGCCTCCCTGGGCCAGCAATCGCTCCGCCGCCGCGCGATTTCCCGACGCCGGACGCGTGGGCGACAGGTAAGGATAACGAGGAATGGAAACCGGGCGGACAGGTTGAGGCGGCGGCGTGGGAGTTGCAACCACGACGGAATCCGAAGGTTCGACCACCACTTTGTTTGCCGGGCCGGGATCGGTGGTTGCCGGTTTCATCCCAGGCTTGGTGTCATGGTGAAACAAAGTAAGCGGGTTTAGCTTTTGAAAAAATCCGCGCTTATCCGGTTTCGCAGGCGCAGTAGTATCAGGCGGCTCGCCAATCACACCATTGCCCGGAGTCGCCGGTGTGCCGGTTGAAGCCGTCTTGCCATTATCCACGGACTTGATGGGGACGGCGTCAGGGAGGTGGGCCGTTTCCGGTTTTGTCGAATTGTCTGCAATCGTCCGCGCTTGATTTGTGGGCGCGGGTTTGGCCGCGCTGGCGATGCTGGCCGGATTTGTGGGCGCCGCAGCGGGCCGCACCGGATTATTTGGATTTGGAATTACCGACTGCGCTGAATTGTTCGCCGGGACGCGAGCGGGAGGGTTCAGTTCCAAATCGAGTTGCTGCGCGGCGGCATTCACCGCGTCCCAATTAGCGGCGTGCGGATTCGCAGTCAGATACTCCTGGTATTTTTGCAAGGCGAGCGGGCGGTTGTTCAAATAAATGTCCGCGATGGCCAGATTCAGTAATGCGGGGCCGTAATTGGGCTGGAGCTTCAGCGCGTAGTTGAAATCGGCGGATGCGTCGCGATAATGCTTTCGCTGCAATTGCAGCAATCCCAGGTCATTCCAGGCCTCCACGTTCTGTTGGCTTAATTTGAGCGCCTCCCGGAAGCTGGCCTCGGCAGGAGTCAGTTCGCCGAGCCGCAATTGCGCTGTGCCGAGTTTCAGCCAGCCTTCGAGCGAATTGGCCTGGCGCATATTGAATGCGGTCAGTTCGTTCCGCGCGCCTTCCAAAGTTTCCGGCCGGTTCTCTTCCAGCAGCAGGCAGCCGAGATTGTAATGAACGACCACCAGATCGTGGTTCAGTTTCAGCGCCCGTTCGTAGGCTTCGACGGCATTGGCGGGTTGGCCGGCATGGTGATACGCCAGGCCGAGGTAATTCCACGCCTGCGCGTTCGTCGCCAGCAAAGTTGTGGCCACCTTTAATTCATCCACCGCTTCCGCGTATTTCCCCTGCTCAATCAGTCGCTTTCCTTCCAGCAGCGCGCGCGGCCCCGCCGGGGTGCAGCCGGTCAGCCAGGCCAGGGCGACGGCCAGCAGCCAGAACTGAGCCTGCCGCCGCAATCGGTTTTTGTTGGTCACCATTATCCGAGGTGGTAGCATTCGCCGGTGGAAGTGTCAAGAAACGCACGACATAACGAATTGAGTCCAAACTGGTTTTGCCGCTGGTGCCTTTGCCTTTGCCTGACTCTGCTGGCCCCGGGTCCGGTCACTGCCCAGACCCCGCTCGGCTCCGTCGCGACCAACGGCCCCGAGGCGCGTGTCATCATTGTCGCCGACCCGGAGGCCAGCGAGAATCTGGTGCCCGTGCCGGATAAAATCCGGGCCATGGTCAACCGCGCCATCACCAACCTCACCGGCAAAGCCACCGTCGCCGCGGCGTGGAGCAGCCTGGTTTCCACAAATGACATTGTCGGCCTCAAAGTTCTTTCGGCGCCCGGACCCAATAGCGGCACCCGCAAAGATGTCGTTGCCGCCGTCGTCGAAGGGTTGCTGTCCACGGGCCTGCCGCCCACCAACATCGTCGTCTGGGATCGCCATTCCGTCGAATTGCGACTCGCCGGGTATTATGAATTGCAGCGGCGTCTTGGCATTCGCGTGGCCGGAAGCGTCGAAGCCGGTTATGACGAAAAATCCCAGGCCTATGATACCCCGTTGCTTGGCACCCTGATTTACAGCGATCTCGAATTCGGCCAGAAAGCCCCGGGCATCGGCCGCAAATCCTACGTCTCCAAGCTCGTGACCAAAGACATCACGAAGATCATCAACATCACCCCCCTCCTCCATCACAATGTCGTCGGCGTCTCCGGTAATCTTTTTAGCCTGGCCCTCGGCAGCGTGGACAATACCACCCGCTTTGAATCCAGCGCCGAGGATTTGGACCGCGCCATCCCGGAAATCTACGCCCTCCCCATCCTCGGCGACCGCGTTGTCCTCAACATCGTGGACGCGCTCATTTGCCAGTATGACGGCCAGAACAGCGGCCTGCTCCAATATTCCGCCATTCTGAACGAACTTCGTTTCAGCCGTGACCCCGTCGCGCTCGATGTCCTCTCTTTGCAGGAAATAAATCATCAGCGCGAACTCGCCGAAGACCCCGTGACCAAAACCAACTTCACCCTTTTTTACAACGCCTCGCTCCTCGAAATCGGCATCAGCAATCCGCATCAGATCAAGGTCGAAAGACTGCCTTAGCCCTTCATCCAAGCTTGTCAACCAACTCACTCTTGGCAGACTCGACCGCATGAAAAAGGGTTTTTCTTTTTGCCTTTGGTATGCGCCACTGCTGCTTCTCATTCCGCTTTACTTGGGCGCGTGCAGGAGTCCCGGCTTCGCGCCGTCGAACCAGGCCACCGGCTTGGCGATTCCCCAACATCCGCTCGATCCATTGACGGCAAAAGAAATCAAGCAGTTGCGCGAAATCATATTTAATGAAGGCGGATTCAGCACCAACACCCTGTTTGTCTGGGCGCAATTGCGCGAACCGCCCAAGGATGAAGTCCTGGCTTTCACTCCCGGAAAATCCTTCCGCCGCGAAGCCGACGTGGTGGCCATTTCCCCCGAAAAAAAGATGTCCTACGAGCTACGGGTTGATCTGCGCGCGAACAGAATTGAAACCACCAAGCCGCTGGAGAATTTGCAGCCTTTCATCGCCAACCCGGAATTCGATCAAGCGTCAGACATCGTGAACGCTTCTCCGGAAGTGCTCGCGGCCCTCGAACAGCGCGGTTATGAAATCAAAGGGAAAATCTCCGACCGCTTCTATCTGGATGCATACGCGCCGGGGCGGGACGATCTGCTGGTCAAGGACGGCAAGACCATCCGGGCGATCCGCATTTTGTTTTCTGACCGGCAGGGCGGGACCAACAGCTACGGCCCGTACGTGGAAGGGTTGATGGTTTTGGTGGATCTTTACGGGCAAAAGATTATTAAGGTGGTGGACAATCCAGGGCCGATGGCGCAGGAAATTGCGCCGGGAGATATTTTTGACCGCAAAGTGCTCGGCCCAAAATTGCGCGAGGCGAAATTGCAATTAAGCCCGGCAACCAGCCAGCGCCTCGATCTGAAAGGCAACCATGTGCGCTGGGGCAATTGGGATTTTCGTTTCAGTTTCAACCAGCGCGAGGGTTTGGTCTTGCACCAAATATGTTTACATGATCAGGGACGGCTACGTTCCGTTTGCTATCGCGCCGCGGTTTCGGAAATGTTGGTGCCGTATTCCGATCCGTCGCCGGCCTGGATCTGGCGGGAGTTCTTTGATTCCGGCGAATACGGCCTCGGCTATGTTTCCACCGAAGCGAACGCCGGCAAAGATTTGCCGGGCAACGCGCTGACGCTGGACGCAGTTTTGCCCGATGAATCGCTCAATGTTTCCAGCCGTTATCGGAATCGGATTTTCTTTTACGAGCGGGATGGCGGCGCGCTTTTTGCCCATACTCAATTCGAGCACGGCGCTCGCGTTTATGCGCGCGCCAAGGAACTGGTCACCGGTTTTGTCGTTACCGTCGGCAATTACGATTACGTTTATAAATGGGTTTTTCGCGAGGATGCGAGTTTTTCATTCGAGGCTGAGTTGCAAGGGTTGATCCTCAATAAAACGGTAAACGATCTCACCTGCCAGGTTTGCGCGGGCCAGGCTGAAACCGGTCCGGGCGTGTATCAGGCCACCAACGACCAGCAATTTGGCAATCTGGTTTCGCCGCAAATCGAGGGCGTGTTCCACCAGCACTGGGTGAATTTGAGGATGGATTTCGACATTGACGGCCCCACCAACGCTGTGGAGGAATGCGACACGGTCGCGCTGCCATTCGATGCCACCATCAACCCGCGCGGGCGCGCCTTCAGCCAGCGTCGCACCGTTTTTGGCAGCGAAAAGGAAGCCGAGCGCAATTGCGACGCCGCGAGCAATCGTGTTTGGGTGGTTTATAATCCAGCGGTGAGATCAGCCCTCGGACATTTTTCAGGTTATGAAATCGAACCGGCGGGAAATACGATCTCGGCGATTCCTGAATTCCGTTTCGGGCAGGACACCTCGTTCACCCAGCGCCATTTCTGGGCGACAAAATATCATCCGGAGGAACTTTTTGCGGCCGGTAAATATCCCAATCAGGCCCCGGAAAATTCAACCGACAACCTTTTCCACTACGCCGAGGACAATGAAAACATCTACGCCCAAGACCTGGTGCTTTGGTATAGCCTTGGATTCACCCATTTTACCAAGCCGGAGGATTACCCCATCATGCCTGCCGCGCGAATCTCGGTGAACTTTGCGCCGCACGGATTCTTCACCCACTCACCCGCCCTCGGCTACGCAACCATCGAAACCCACGAGGCGAAATAATCTGGATCAATGCAATAAAAACCACGGATGAACACTGATGGAGACGGATCAAGATTTACAAAAAGAGCGTTTCCTTTGATAGAGAATGACTCACTAACTCTTCGGCTGCAGGAAAATAAGGAACGATTGTTTTCCTGCTTCCTATCCGTGTCAATCCGCGTTTATCCGTGGTTGAATTGAGTCCTTACGAAACATTGCGCCTACTTCACCGCCAGCGCGGCTTCAATCGCCCCGGTCACCTTCTCGGATTCCGGCTCGTCATCGGAATTAAATCGCTGGCTGATCTTCCCATCGCGACCAACGACGAACTTGCCGAAATTCCATTTAATGTCTCCCGGAAACGGCGAGTCCTTGCCGGTCAAAGCGGCGTAAAGCGGATGCTGCTCCTTGCCCTTCACATGCAGCTTCTCGAACAACGGAAACGTCACATCGTATTTGCTGGAGCAAAAAGCCTTGATCTCCTCGGCGGTGCCCGGTTCCTGCGAGCCAAAATCATTGCACGGAAAACCCAGCACCGTGAATCCTTTCGCCGCATATTTCTTTTGCAGCGCCTCGAGACCCTCGTATTGCCGCGTGAATCCGCACTTTGACGCCACGTTTACAATGAGTATGACCTTGCCCTTATACGCCTTGAGCGAGGTGTCCTTTCCGTCAATGTCTTTGAGCGGAATATCGTACAAAGAAACATTGGTTTGGGCCGAAACAATTTGCGCCATAAGCAAGCCGATTAGGATAGCGATGATTTTCACAGACGGGAAAATAAGCCAGCATAGCCAAAAGTCAAATCAACGATGCTGGTTTCCTCGGCGCATAGCAGTTTTTAGCCGTCTCCTGCGCGAATAATAAGCCCAATGAAGGGAGCACCGTCAGCCTGTGGCTGCCAAGGGTCGTTCCGCGATATTGAACTGGAAGGTCGGGATTCCCCTGACGATCATTCCCCTGACATTATCCGGCGGCAAAGGGAGGATGAGTCAGGGGAATGATCGTCAGGGGAATAATGCACTTTGGAGGTTGTTCAGTTATTTTTGGCGGCATTGGCCCGAACGTGGCGCACAGGCGGGGAAACCAAACGGCAAGCAACTGAGGTGCGCCTCGCCGATCATAACTCCGAGTTGAAATTTCTGAATTGAAATTTCTTGCGCCATCCTTCGGTCAGAGGTAATTTCCTAAGCCGAAAAGGAGCTGGTTCCTTGACATCTTAAATGGATGTTCGCCGTAGCTCAGGATGCTTTGGCGGGACCAGCAAGCTGTGCCATTTGAATTTTCAAATGCACGCGACAACTGTTTTTGCGTTGCCGGTCTTTAAACACCGGGGCGATGTGTTCTGTACCGGGATAAACCGGGGAATGATTCGCTGCTTTCCCCCTCCGGTCAAACCGGGTCATACCGAGTCAAACCACTTTGACGGTTTGACTGTCGTTTTTTGACCAGTTGAACCGGTGACGAAGCGAATTCGTACCGCTTGGTACCGCTTAAATTCGCTTGAGGCAAAAAATTTCTTCAGCACCCATGAATAAATTCTGTCCAAAAGCTAGACCTCACCTTACTCTCGCCCCTCGTGAACGCCGAAGCTGAAGCATCCGCGCGACCAACCACCAAAGGCCAGACCGATCTGGCCGAATCCCCATTCCGGCGTTACGTCCCCTTGGTCGCGTGGGTGATTGTCGTGCTCGCCTTGCTGGCGATTCCGATGCGCATCATCAGCTACGGCTACCTTCCCGGCGGCGACGCGCGCCGTCACGTCGCCAAGGCTTTTACGGACAAACCTTACACGCAAATTCTCGTGGTGCGCTCCGAGTACTCGATGGACCACAGCCCCGGTTGGGAACGGCTCTTGCGTTTACTGCATCAAAAAGCGGACTGGAATGGGGAGGCGCTCGTCAGTTTTTCCATCGCCGGTCTCATGCTCTGCGTCTTCTACGCTCCCCTGCCCTGGCTGCGTCGCCCCGAAGCCTGGCTGGCGGCTTTGCTCGCGCTGATGGTGGCGATTCCCGAAGTCATGATCCGTCTGAGCCAGGCGCGGCCTTTGTTAATCACGGAAGGGGTTTTCATCGCTGTGCTTTTCGCGTGGGCGCGGCCCAATGGCAAAAATCCCTCGTGGCTGAAACTCGCCCTCACCTGTCTCGGCATCAGCCTTTCCGTCTGGATGCACGGGGCGTGGTATCTGTGGGTACTGCCGCTGGCGGCATTTTTTCTGGCGCGCGCGTGGCGCACGGCACTTTGGCTGACGGCTTGTTTCGCCGCGGGAATTTTTCTAGGCGCGCTTTTCACCGGCAAACCCGTCGAATTTCTCCGACAGGCCATTTACATTATCATGCTCGTTTCGCGCGAGCATTTGCCGCAATCGCTCCTCGTTGGCGAACTCCGTCCGAGCTATGGCGAGTTTGACAGCCTGGTCCTGCTCGCGCTCGTCATTTTATGGCGCTGGTTCCAAACCAAACGCCAGCCCGAATTCCTCCGCGAACCGCTGTTCTGGATGATTCTCATTTGCTGGGTGCTCGGGTTCAAAGCCGACCGCTTCTGGGCGGATTGGGGCGTGCCCGCAGTCCTCGTCTGGCTCACCTGGCAATTCGAGGACATTCTTCCGGCATTCTGGGGCGCGGTTTCGCCCAAGCGGCTCATCGCCTGTTGCGTCCTGGCGGCGCCGCTGGTGTTGCAGGCTTCAAATGATCTCGATGGCCGCTATACTTTCAACCTCAAAGAATCTTTTCTGGATGGCAACGATTCTTCGCTTCAAGGCTGGCTGCCGGAGCAGAACGGAATCTTTTACAGCGCGCAAATGGAATTTTTTTACAGCACCTTTTACAAAAATCCCACCGCCGACTGGCGCTACATTCTCAGCATGGAACCGGCGCTCATGCCGCCGGACGATTTGCTAATTTTCCGCAATATTCAATGGAACAACTACGCGTTCAAAGCCTACGAACCGTGGATCAAGAAAATGCTGCCCGCCGACCGCCTGGTGGTTTACAGTTCAGCGCTGCCGAATCTCCCGCAGTTAGAGTGGCACAACGCCGTCGGCAACATCTGGCTCGGCCGTCTGCCTAAGAAATCGTGAAAACGCCCGTTGCAAAAAATTCAGGATTTAAACTCATCTCTTTCTCACGCCAGGCCGTGCTCCTTACCGCTCTCGCTCTGACTATTGGCCAGCTCGCCGCCGATCCAGCTCCGGCGGTTCGCAATAATCTGATGCCCGAGCCTGCCGAATTAAAATTTATGGCTGGCCGGTTCGCCGTGACGCCGGAATTCTCCGTCGTGGTGCGGGGACATGACGACGCCCGCTTGCGTGAAGCCATCGCCCGCGCGTTGCGGCGATGTGAAGAGCGCACGGGACTGACTTTTGGCGCCAATGAAGAAATCGCCTCGTCAAAACCCGCGCTGATCATCGAGTGCCAGGGGCCGGGTCAGGCAATTCCTTCGCTCGCGGAGAACGAATCATATAGTCTCGAGATAACTTCCACCCAGGTCACGTTACGCGCCGCCACGGTGGTGGGCGCGATACGCGGACTGGAGACGTTGCTGCAATTACTGGGCGCGGACGCCGACGGTTATTTTTTCCCGGTCGCAGTCATTCACGACCAGCCGCGTTTTCCGTGGCGGGGCTTGTTGATAGATGTGTGCCGGCATTGGCAGCCGATCGAAGTCATCAAACGCAATCTCGACGGCATGGCGTTGGTGAAACTAAACGTGCTGCATTTGCATTTGTCCGAAGACCAGGGTTTCCGCATCGAAAGCAAAAAATTTCCCGAGTTGCAGAAAAAAGGCTCGGACGGAAATTATTTCACCCAGGAGCAGATGCGCGACATCATCGCCTACGCCGCAGCGCGCGGCATCCGCGTCGTTCCGGAATTCGACGTGCCCGGCCACGCCACCAGTTGGGTGGTCAGCCATCCGGAACTGGCCAGCCTGCCCGGCAAATATTCCATCGAGCGGCGCTGGGGGGTTTTTGATCCCGTGCTGGATCCGACGAATGAGAAAACCTACGAGTTGCTCGACGGATTCCTCGGCGAGATGTGCGCGCTTTTTCCCGACACCTACATTCACATTGGCGGCGATGAGAACAATGGCAAACAGTGGACGGCCAGTCCCGCCATTCAGGAATTTATTCAGGACCACAACCTCAAAGACAACGCCGGACTACACACCTATTTCAACAGTCGCGTGCATGAAATTTTGAAACGGCACGGGAAATCCATGATCGGTTGGGACGAAATTTTGCACCCGGACTTGCCCCATGACAGCGTCATCCAGTCATGGCGCGGCGCAGACGGGCTCGCGGACGCGGTGCAGCGCGGATTCAAGACCATTTTGTCGCACGGCTACTACATTGATCTCATGTACTCCACTGCGCAGCATTACACCAACGATCCGCTGCCGGCCGCGAACGGCCTTTCAGCCGCAGAACAAAAACTCATCCTCGGCGGCGAGGCGACCATGTGGTCGGAATGGGTAAGCCCGGAAAACATTGATTCGCGCATCTGGCCGCGCACGGCGGCGATTGCCGAACGCCTCTGGTCGCCGCGCGACGTGAATGACGTGTCGGACATGTGCCGCCGGTTGGACATTGTCAGCGCGCGGTTGGAGGAAGCCGGTTTGTTGCATGAAAAAAATCGCGACCCGATGCTGCGCCGCCTGGCTGGTGATAATGCCACCGAAGCAGAACGCCTGGCCCTGCGGGTTTTTGTGGATGCCGTCGAACCCGTGAAAGAATACACCCGCGGGGGTTACCAAAAGGACGCGACGCAATTTACGCCGCTGACCGGCCTGGTGGATTGCGCGCGGCCCGACAGCCGCGCGGCGCGGGAATTCGCCGGACAAGTGGAGAAATTTATTTTTGCGGAGGGAAAACCTGACGCGAAGCAACTGGAAACCATCGCGCGGCAGTTGCAAATATGGATTGCCGCCGGAGATTGTGTGGCCACGCAACTCAGCCTCCGCTCGCCCCAATTGCGCGCAGTCGCGCCCGCAGCCAAGGCGCTGGCCGATGCAAGCCGGGTTGCGTCGGAGGCATTGAAGTCGCTGGACACCGGCACTACGCCGGCCGCCGACTGGCAGATCAAGCAATTCGCGTTGCTGAACGATGCCGCGCACCCGCGCGCGGCAGTGGAACTGCCCATCATCCCGGCCATCAAACTTTTGGTGAGCGCCGCCGCGGAGCAAAATCAGCGCGCGCAGTTTTCGACCGAGGAATGGCGGCGCCATCTCGAAAAGCAGATTTCTAAATTGAGCGAGGATGTCAAACTTAAAGAATAGCCACAAAGGCGGAATTGCAATTGGTAAAATCGCCGGACAAATTGTTTTGACAAACCGGTGGCGCGTTCTTAAATTTTCCCCCGCTCAGGATGGGGTCGTAGCTCAGTTGGTAGAGCACCACAATGGCATTGTGGGGGTCGCAGGTTCGATCCCTGTCGGCTCCACCATCCAGTTTCGTTAGTAAAACTGCGTATTTGCCTCGTAAAATAAGGCGGATACGCAGTTTTCATTTGGTTCTTCGTTTCTTCTTTGCAATCCTATTACATCCATATACTATACATACTACGCGCATTCATATTGAATCAAAACGGCAACAAACGGCAACAAGATTTGGTCCAAAGGCCCAAACGCATCCTAAGCCATGAAAATATCCACCGTGATTTTACGTGGCGAGACGCGCTACAAGCTTACCACCACGAGTGGCGGCAAGCGCAAGCGCCAGTTCTTCCTCACGATGGCCGACGCGGTCAAGGAGCAGAAGGCCATCCTCAAAACCCAGGAGGAGACCGGCAAGGGCTTCGCCGTACTGTCCGCCACAGAAAAAACGGACGCCTTCGCCTTCATCGCCAAAATCCGCGCCAGCGGTCACAGCTATGAACAGGTCATGGAGATATTGGGCGGCAAGCCGAACGCGCCCAAGGCATCCCTGACGCTGGCGCAGGCGATCAAAATGACTGTTGACGCGAAGACAAAGGCCAAGCTTAGCGAAGATTATGTGAAAGGATTGGGGTTATACCTCAAACTGTTCGCCTGCGGCCGCGAAACCTTGCCGATAAGCAGTATCAATGAAGATTTAATTGAGGAATGGTTTAATGAACGGGATGAAGGCTGGCAAACGCGCAAGTCTAATCTTGGGCGGTTATCGTCCATGTTCGGTTATTGTTGGCGCAAAAAATATATTTCGGAAAACCCGTGTAAGCGTGTGGAGAAAGTTAAAGAAATTACTACGTTCCCGCGCATGCTTACACGCCGTCAATACATCCGCTGTGTTATCTGGGCGCGTCGGCGAAATCCTAAATTCTTGGCTTGGGTCGTCTTGGCCCTGTTTGCGGGTGTGCGCCCGGAATGTGAAGGCGACAACCTTGATTGGCCTGATGTTGATTTGGAGCGCAAGCGAATCAAAGTTGAAGGTGATTTACCCAAGACCGGACGGAGTCGCATTATTGATCTCAGCCTGTGCCCTCCGGCGCTGGAATGGCTGAAGGTCGCCAAGGCAATCGGGTCACCATTGAAATATTCCCACTCGACCCGACGACGTTATTTGCGGCAGCTTCGAGAATACCTCGGCTTCAAGACTTGGCCCCAGGACATTCTTAGACATACTGCGGCGGCAAATATGCTCGGGTTTCATCAGGACGCCGGTAAGGTGGCGAATTTCTTGGGTAATAGCGCCGGCATCTTGTTAAAGAATTACACGGGCGGTTCGCTTGTGTACAAGGAGGATGCGGAAAGATTCATGAAACTCCTACCGAAGCCGCGACATTTCCTCATGAAGTAAAACATATCGCAGCCAACAATATCTCGGAAAGCCACAAAGCCCGGTCATGCTGCGTTAGCCTTTTGCTAATTTTAATTTTGACACCGCTTTCTCTGTGAGATTTGATTGCTTGCATGGAAACCCCAAAAAACGCCCGGTTCGCTTTTGTAATCGCAGAACCGCCAAAAACATATTCCGGCACACAGCAGTCGCCACTGCTCCAATGGCAAAACTTCCAGACCAGCATCAAAACAAATTTACCCCCATCCGAAGAAACGTTAAAGATTCACGACAACGTCTGGCTAATACCCCTAAAAAGTGGAATGCCGTTTCTAACGAAACTATTCGACTGGGCGTATCAAATGCGTATTCCCCTGCATATCCTTTTTTTAAATGAAAAACCAGATTGGATAGAATACCCGCCAGACGAGCCAACGGATGCAAAGCGCGTTTGATTTTAATTTGTTGATTGGTTTGACTCTGTGAAGTTATGCCCATTCAACATTCCGCAATGAAGACTTTTCTTTACGTTCGCAAAGGCTTCCTAACAGCATTAGGAACGGCGCTGTTTGGATTGCTAATGGCAGGCACACCCAAGCTGGCCAAGTTGGCATTTGGTCTCGTATTAACAGATAAAGAAGTATTGACCATCCGACTCGTATTAGGTCTTTTCGGTTTTCTTCTACTTGTGATAGCAGCGTGCATTCACTATTCTCGCTTGAGACGCACCCTAAACAACACCGCTAAGCGATTGTATGACGCAGAGCATCCATCAAAACCCCATCACCCATTGGACGATTATACGTTTGAAAGGCTTTGGGGGCTTTATCGGCGCAATGGAGAACACCGAGCAGGTTTTTTTTGCGGCAAATGCCTTCCTAGTGGAACCGTGTCTCACGTTCAAGAGTTGACTGACCCTCCAGGTTATCAGTGCCGTGTATGCGGGGAATTTTTCGCACACCCAACAAGGAAGCCAAACACGCCACCATCGCCACCTGCCAATTTTTTAGACCGAAATAAAGATTTGTGAAAAACTTATCGTTCATTTAATGCCTCCTTTTTCCAGTAACGATCTAATGCAGCATGACTTGGGTAAAAAAGTAGTTTTGTAATCAGTTTGTCGGTGGGTAGAACGGCAATATCTCGCTGAACCCGAAACTCACCCGATACAACTTAACGTTCCCGGTGGCGCCAAGAATCACCCCATCAATTCTCGGAACAAACTCATACTCCGTCTCGATGTCCTCCGGTTGCGGATAATTATTGCCATTGTCATCGCCGGTCAATAGCGCCCTTTGTTGGCGCGCCCAAGCCACTGCCGTTATTTGGCTTGCGGCTGTAACGCTCCCGCGAACCGTGCGACTGCCTGGCTCCAATCCGCAATCCTGCGGGATACTCACGCCGCCTGTGCCATTCGCGGCTCGTGGAATCGGCTGAACCACCCAGCGCGTCCCAGAAAACTTCACGCTTTCCGTGACCTTCATTTCGAGCAGATTGGCGATCCCGGTCAAACGCGCGACATAACTCGCGTCGAAATCATATTTCAAAAACAGGTCCAACGTACTTGCCGAAGTGTATTCATGGTCCACGCCGTTGCTGTCCGCGATCAATGATCCCAAACCCAATCCCAAGAGCAACGCATTAACAGCCGTCACTGCCGCCGCCTCAGTGATGCAATATACACTCCCGCGAATGTTCGACTTGCGGTCGAGTTGCAGGTAGTCATTCGCCGTATTGATGGCATAACGGTAGTTCACGGTCCCCACCGCCTTCGGTACAAACGCGGTGAAGCTGAAATCCACCCGGATGTCCTGCGACGAGGGCGTCCCGTCTGCATTGGCGGTGATGCTCGCCGTCTTCAACGACTGGCCGTGGATGATCATGCCGGCGTAAACGGAAAGAATGGTGCTCGCAAACAATCCCTTTCCGGTGGGCGCGTCCACCGCGATGATGTAACCACTGACGCTTACCGAGTCGTTCCCGAAAGTTTCGGTCGCCCAATCCGTGGACATCTCGATGTAGGCATTGCCCACCGGCATTCTCCCTTGATACTCGTAAGCGAAGGTGAGCTTCACAAACTCAACGCTGTTCGTCGCCTGCGTCTGCCGCTGGTCCCAGGTGATCACCGAAGTCCGCTGAAATGCCGTCAAGCCCAACTGCACCTGCCGTCCACCCCCCAACGCCTGCGCTTTGACGAGCGCGGCGGTGTAAGCCGCGTCGACCGTAAGGGCCCCGGCCGTCACGCTGCCGCTATACGTCGTCATCACCAGACCAGTTGCAATATCCGTCCGTGATGAGATTTGCATCGTGAAGCCAAGCAGGTTCGACATACGTTGGCGGTAATCCTCGCTAAACGTGAGTTCGATGAACGTCGTTCCGTCCGCCGCTTCGACAGCCGACAGGTTCGCGGTCTTGTCGCCATTGGCGTAAATCTTTTTGACCACGCTGTTCACTTTGAGTTGTTGAGCGGCCACAAATGCGTAGGTCGTCAACATTGTCGTGCGGAGCGTGCTGAGTTGGGCACGCGCCAGTGCCTCGTCCGGCGCCAGAATGGATCCACTGAACGCCAGCGTTTGTTCCCCGTCCTCCACATTGCTGGTCTGTGTCACGCTGAACTCGCTGGTCGCATAGCCGCTCTCGTTGGGAAAGTTTGAATAGATTGCCGTGAAGCTCCAATCAATTCCGGTCAACGCCTGGTTGATTTCCGCTTTCAAATCATCCATCCGGACCACCTGGCTGAATGCGCCGTAGGCGAGCGTCCCGTCGGCGCCATTGACCTCGTTATACATCGCGGTCTGCATGGCGAGAATCTGCGCCCGCAATAAAACAACACTCAGCGCCGGGTCGCCCAGCCACGTCCCCATCGCATTGATCTGACCGCCGGCGTGCGATCGTTGCGAGCGTTGGTCATTGAATCGCCGAGCGGAATATTGCAACGTCCACTTCTCCACATTGCCAAAAGGAATTGCCTTCTTGCTGCCGGTCTTGGTGAAAGTCGCCAACTGATTGTCGGCCCGGAACCGGCGATACTCCAAAATGAAATTTAACTCGGTAAAAAAATCCCCATCCGTGTTCGCGGAAATATTCTTCGCCGTGGAATCATTCCGAAGCTGCTGGCTCTGGACCAAGTAACCGTATTGTGTCAGCGCCGTGGTCGTGATGGCCGCCAGCTTCGTCCGGGCGATGGCTTCCGTCGCGGCCGTAATCTTGCCGGTCAGAGAAAGAAATTGTTCGCCGGTGGCCGGTTGCAAAGCCTCCTTCTGATTCGCCTCATACTCCACCGTCGCAAAAGTTTTTTCGTTCGGGAAAATCGTGTAGCTGGCGGTAAAGGTGTACGGCAACTGCCATTTCAATTCGTCAATCTCGCTGGAATATTCCTCCACGCGGACCAGGCCGTTGAACACAGAACCAGAAGGGCCGAATTGCAGCGTCCCTTCCATGTTATTATTCATTACGATATCCAACCCCGCTTTCACCGCCAGCATGGCCGTGCGCCGCTGGTCAAGGGACTGCGTGGTATCGCTGAGGATATAACCACTCACCGCGAGCTTTCCCCTGACCGTGTTTCGCTGCGAATGGAATGTCGAAAATCGTTCCGTTGTCACCGTTTGTATGAACTTGCTGACGTTACCCAGTACCATCGGGTTGCCGGTCGCGCCGGCGATGGTCAACGGCAGGTTGTTGGTGACGAGATTTTGCTCATAATAATAAAACACCAAGTTGAACTGCTGCTGATATTCACCCCACTCCTCAGGAAGATCGTTCGACTGCGTTGACACCGTCTGGTTCAAATAATCCTGGCCGTTGTCCGTGTTCGTCCACTGGAAAACAGATTCCATCGTTTGCAACGCCGTTTGTAATTGCTGGACGAGGGAATAGTTATCTCCGTAGGACCGCTGATTCAAAGTCACCCCCAGCTTGAGCGTCACCTTGATGCGCTGTCCGTCCTCGTATTCCCGCGCCTGCGTGATGGTGACATCGCCCAGGGAATGAATGGGAAACGAATTGTAAAAAAAGTTCATGCGCTTATTTCGAAAAATCCATCACGCTCGCGCCATGCGTGTTCGGCATCGGGACGGCGACGACACCCGCCCCTGCCCCAAGGCCACCCGACTGCGCATTGCGGGGCGCTGCGCCGGGCGCGGACGTTCCCGGTCCCGTTGGACGCGGGTTGTTGTTCGCCGCCGCGACAATCCTGTCCAGTGCATCCGCCGCCGCTCCCGCGCTGGTTGCGAGCCGTGAAACATTCTGGGCCGCCGCGTCGTACGTGCTGGTGTCAGGCAGGACGTTTTTGAGCTGCGCGGCCAGATCGGCGACTGCTTTGGAAACCGCCAATTGTCCGGAATCAAACTGACCCTCCGAAGGCCGTCCGCCCTTGCGGGCGTTTTGATAATCCGCGTTGGCATCGAGAGCGTCTTTTCTGAGACGCTCAAACTCCTTTTGCTTGGCCGGGTCGGTAAAATGGACGCTTTGAACTTTCCCGTTTGACGGATCAATCATGTTCCCATACTTGCCGCTGACAAAGGCGGTGGTGGATCCGTTTCCATACCGGGATTCGTACGTGATGCTGGCCGCGGCGGGTTCGGTCGGACCCGTTTGGCCAGCGTCGAAATTTCTCAATGCCGCCTGGGTGTCCCGCACGCGCTTTTGTTTCGCCGCCAGTTCGTCAGGAGTTGGCATCATCCGGTGTTGCTCGCGCCGCAAGTCCATCATCCCCGGATCAAACCGCGTATCCACCATCCCGACATCCCGGCGCATTTCCGGCGAGAGCGAAAGGAATTGTCCGGTGGACATCTTGCCGCTGTTGCCCAGGCTGAACGAAGCCAGCTTGCGCAACATCTCGGCGGGGCCGGACCCGAGGATGGAATGTTCAAACTCCTTGCGCCGGTCCACGATCAATTGATTAATGTCCCGCTCCACGTCGAAGCTGCGCCGGCGCAAGGCGCCCTGCGCCTCATACAATTGGTTTTGAAGTTCCAATTGGCGGGACACCAACTCCACCGTCTGCGGCATTTCCTTCATCGCCTCCAACTGGCCCTTGATGCCGCTTCCCGGCCCGGCGCCACTGGCTTCCCGTCCGATCAGGTTCTGCAACTTCTGCGTCTCATCGCGGCCGATGGCGAAGGGACTTGTCTCGCGCTTGCCTTCCTCACGCCCGAACTGCGCCTGTGTGGCCGCGTCATAAAAGGGCATGTTGGTACTGAGCGCGTCCCGCTGGGCCACTTTCTTTTCACGTTCCTGGTTCAGTTCCTTGCGCTCCTTGAGATTGCGCTCGGTGTCGTCGGAAGCCATCCCAGGCATCTGGCCGGCGCCGGTCAACTTCTGGTCGGCCCGGTTCTTGACCAGGGCGTCATTGGCATCGGCGATCTCCTTGTCGGCACGCTCAATGTTGCCGTAATACGCGGGGTTGTAGTCCCATAACAATCCCCCGGATTCGGCTTTTTTTCTTTTTTCCTGCGCAGCGCCCACGCGCAGTTGTATCGCCGCTTCCTCTTCCTTGAGTTTGCCGACCGCGCTTTCACGCGCTGCTTTGCCCGCAAAGTCGGCCGTGTCTTTGCCTTTCACCGCCGCCAGTCGGCGGTCAATCGCCTGGACTTCCGCGTTCATGCCCGCCAATTCAAGACTGGCTTTTTCAAATGGATTGCTGGCGGCGATGCTCTGGTAAATGCTGGCGATGGCCTCCAGCGTGGTTTGCTGGGTTTTCACGCGGGCCGCCGACTCCGTGTCATACTCCAACCGCTTCTCCAGACTTTCTTCGTTCGTCAATTCCAGCGTGGTGTGGGTCTGCGCGAGGGCCATTTGCGAACTCCGCGCCTTGCGCTCGTCAATGTCCTTTTGGCGGGTGGCAAATCCGATTCCACCGAACATTCCTTTTTGCCTGGCTTCCAGGCGTACGATTTCGTCAGCGTTCGCCTTGATGCTGCGCTGGCGAGCGTTGAATTCCTCCTGGATCAGGTTGAAATTCCGCTGCAAGCCGAGGGACCGCTCCGCTTCCAATGCCTTGTTGATTTCGGCAAAGCGGTTAATGCCTTCGTACGCGGTGGACTGTTTCAACAACAACTCCCATTGTGCCCGCGTCTGGTCCACCGCCTTGGCGCGGAGTCCGGGGTCTTCAATGTCCTGGTTGGTGGCCTCCGCCGCCTGCGAAAGCAGCCGTTGCCGGTCGGCATCGCTGCGCATGTTGGGCAATGCTTTTTCCACCGTCTTCATCAAGTCCGCTCCTTCCAAGGCCGCGCTGGCCGCCGCCCCGAATTTTTCCGCCGCCGCGTTGAAGCCGGCCAGTTTCTTTTCGGCCGCCTCGCTGCTCAGGCCGATTTGCTCCATGCCATAATTGAAAAGCTTGACCGCCCCATAGACGATCAATATGGGGACGAGAAATTCGGCGACGGCGATGGTCGCCATGGAAATTGATTTCGCCACCAACGCCCCGGTCCCCGCCAGGGCGCGCATCGCCGCGCTCGCCTGGGTGCCGCCCCTGGCCACGTTCAACCAATTGTTCCCCAGATTGTTTGCCCCAGTCGCCAGTCCCTTGACCCAGCCCGGCGCGGCGACACTGCCGGCGCCCAGGCCGACGCGCCCGTTCCCGGCAAAACTTGACGCGGCATAATTGACATACCCGTTCAACTCGCCCGCAGCGTTCATCACCGTGGCGCCGCTGCGGCTCAGGAAGCCTTTCGACCCAACGCCTTCTTTCATGGTCATGCCGGTCAGGGCGACTTTCGCGCCCGCTACCGCGAGCAACCCGAGCACACCCGTGGCGATGCCGCTGCCCAGGGGCGTGTTCATCAAGCTGATTACATTGCGCAACGACTTGGTGATTTCACTCAGGACATTCAAAGGCCCGCGATTGCCCTGCAACACCACGAAGCGTTCCCACTCGGTTGACAGGCCCTGCAATTGCGAGGCGAGCGCCTTTTTGATCTTGGTGTTTTCAACCTCCGCCGAGTTCAAATTCAACTGTGCATTCACGGCCAGCGTTTGGGCCACGACGTAATTGTTCAGCATCGCCGCCAGCCGGGACGACTGGGTCCGGCCCGCAATCTGATAAAGCAAATGCTGCCGCTCCGCGTCATTCAACGCCTCGTATTTCAGGAAAACGTCGGTGAGGATCTGGCTCATGCCCTTGATGTCCTGTCCACCCGTGGTGACTTCAAAGCCGAAGCCCTGGCGCAAATCCTTTTGCATCCCCGGATTGGAGAGCGCCAGCGTGATGGACTTGAACATATTGCCGATGTTCGCGCCGCTCTGCGCGGTTGCGCCAATTGTGGCCCCCAGGAAACCCATCAATTCATGCAAGGGCACACCCGCCTGCTTGGCCACCGACGCCGTCTTCGAGATGCCGTCCAGCATGTCCGCGTTGGTGACATTGTAGGTGTTGGCAATCTGGTTCATCTCGCCCATGACCGTGCCCAACTGCCCGATGCTGATGCCGTAGGATTGCGTGATGCCCATCAGTTTTTCCGTGGCCTCCGCCGCTGTCAGGTTGGCCACGTTCGCGGCAATCAAGCTCACACGCACCGCCTCATTGATTTCCACCCGCGTCAGTCCGAGGCGCGCCCATTGGATCGCGCTGCTCATCGCCTCATCCCCGGCGCGCCCGTTCACGGCGGCAAGTTGCAGCACGTCGCTGGTCAATTCCTGGGTGCTGCCACCCACCTGCCGGAAAATCTGGTCCAACCGTTGCGACTGCAAACCGACTGCCACCATCCGGTCGAAGCTGTGCGTGACCAGTTCCACACTCTTGTAAAGGACGCTCACGCTTGCGGCCCAGGTGGTGACCTTCAGGGTGTTCTTGATGAAGTCGCCCGCCAGGTAGCCGCTTTCCTGGCGCGCCTCCTTCATTTTTTTGGCCAGACCAGTGACCGACGCGCCAGCCTGGTCGTAAGTCACCGTCAGTGTGTGCATCTGTCCGCCCGATTCCATCTTGCCCACGATCCGGCGCTTGCCGGTGAGCGGATGTGTCTCCTCGGAAACCTGCTGGCCGCCGCGCCCGATAAAATCCTGCCAAAGCTGGTTGGCTCCAGCGTGGGTGGCCCGCTGGTAGGTCCTCTTTTGCTGATTGTGCAAATCAAACGCCGCAACTTTTTGCGAGGCGGCATCCGCCGCGGCCTGGCTCTTCGCCCCGGCCGCGTTTAATTTGTTTTCCTCCGCGATCTGTTTCTCATATTGGCGGCGCTGCGAATTCAACCGGCGGGCTTCCGCCTTGTCGCCCCGCACGCGCGCATCCTCCAATCGCTTGCGCAAATCGAAACCGCGCTTCAAGTCCGTCTCCAACTGCGCAAGGCCCTCGTCTTCGGCGCGGCGGTCCATCACGCCGGCGCGACCGAGCAATTTCTCCGCGCTGGTCCGGGTACGGCTGACGACGCCGCCCAGTCCGAGTTTTTCCAAATCCCTTACCGCAGCGGTGGGTTTGTCTTCCGTGCCGACGAAGCCGCGCATCATGGCCGCTTGTTTGCGGTAAATGGCCGCCGCCGTTTTGGGATCGCCGCCCGCCGCGTTCAACTGCTGCTGCAATTCCAGCTTTACTCCGGCCAATTGCTGGTCCAGTTTCGCCTTGGCAATCTTCAACGGACTGCTGGTCGTGATTTCCTTCACGGTCTCCATTTGTCCGCTGATCTCCTTGGTGAAGATGTCAATCTGCCGTCCAGCGCCGAGCAATTCCTTGCGCTGCTGCAAACGGTTTTTCTCCGTGATGGTGGTTCTTTCTTCGAGCAATTTGCCGGTGGCACCACTGAAAGCGCCGCCGCCGCTGCCCGCACCGCCGCCAGATCCACCAGCGCCGCCCGATGGCATTCCGCCAGCACTCACTTGGGAAGTCGGAATGTTCAGCGTGATTGCGCCCGGCCCCAGCGTCGCCACAATCTGCGAGGCCGGGACCATCAACGCGATTGGACCGCCGCTGGCGGACACGGAACCGGACGTGTTGGCTGTAACTCCACCACCGCCAAACATTGCACGCATCATGTCAATCGGGTCCTTGGCGTTGCGCAACGCCATCTTCTGATAACCGCCAAAGAACTTCGCGGCGGTTCCGGCGCCGGAGATGTTCAATTGCTGCCCCTCAAATGTCCGACGTAACGATAACAACTCCGACTGGGTTTTCTTTTCGCCCGCCAGCAAAGTGCGGCGGGCATCCGCATTGGCCGCCCCGCGCAACTGCGACCGTTTGGTTTCACTCGCCCGCAATTCCTGCGACAACTTTTCCTGTTCGCGGATGTAATATTGCCGCACGTCCTTGGGGTCGAAGCCCAGAACCTCGGACGCTTTCTTCAGCGTGACGCCCCTGCCCTGCTTCGATTCAAAGGACTTGAGCACGTCCTCAATCCCCTTGGTCGTGCGGCTGAAGGCCGAATTCGTGGACAGTCCCGCCAATCGCCGGTTGATCGAGTCCAGGGCGCTGCCCAGCGCGACCAGCTTGGCGCGGGCATTATCCAGTCCGGGCAGCGCCACTTTTGGCGACGCCACCCGGAACTCAACCTGGTCAATTAATTCGTTCACGATTTTGGACTAATCACAACCCCATTTGCCGCTTCATCGCTTCGTAGGGATTAATGCCCTTGTCTTTCTGCTTACGCTGATCTTCCTTCCACTCGTCGCGATAGGCGTCCCGCGTTTGCGTGAACAATTCAAAGGCCATCATCAGGGCGCGATCATCGAGGCCGGCCTCCCGCCACTGCCCGGGCGACAGTCCCCATGCTTTCGCCGTCCGCAGTTCCAACATTTCCTGGTCGAACTCGGGCAACTTCGGCTCATCCGACCGGGCCTTTGGCTTCCACCCCCTAAGTTTTCCTAGGCGGCGGTGGAGGTAAAATTTACCCGCTCAACCAGCTCCATTCCGCCCGCTTGAATCGTCAACGCGATCAATTCCAAAATGGTTTCAGTCAGGATGGTTTTGACAAACCGGTGGATGTCGGCGGCATTGGTCAGCCCCGGTTTCTTCGCCGCGATGGTCGGACAACCCGTGTACACCAGGAGCGAGCGGGCCGCCTTCTGGTTCTGGTCCCGCTCGAACAAATAGCGTTCGTTGTAATTGTCGTAATCATTTCGCTCCTTGATATACGGTGGTTGCGCCTTGCGTTGCAGGGCCCGCACCTGCTCATCCACGTCCTGAGTCACGCGCCGGCAGGTGACGCTCACCGGCCGGCCATCGAGCTTGAAGACGCATTCCAACGGGGCGTCCACCAGCACCTGCAATTGTTCGAGGGATTCAATTTTCATCGGCTTGATGGCCGAAACTTCCGCAATGTGTTTCATAGTTTTGTTTTTTAAATTCAAGAGTTCTGGCTGATTACCGGGTAGCGCAGCACCGCTCCGCAGGCCAAAACCCGCAGCCGATAATTCAAGTCGGTCCCCGGCGAACCATCGCCAGGGAAAGCCAGGCGCGGCGGACGCGGGCGCAATTTATGTATCCCCTTTTGCGACAGCGGTTCGGTAGCCAGCGAATTTTCCAGCAGCGCGTATAACAATGCCGCGCCATCCGCTACTTGCTTTTGGGCGTTCGCATTCGCGCCGGCCTCGTTGGCCCGGATGAGAAACAAGAAGGACCCGTGCGCGGTCGCCCGTTGCTGCCGTAGCGGCGGATTCACCACTCCTGACGCCGTAATTTCAGCGGCCGTCAACGTGTCCCAATGGGTGCAAATGCTCGATGGCGCCACCCAAACCACGCTGATGCCAAGGTCGCCCTCCATCGGTTGCGGCAACGGAGCTTCCTGAAAGCGCAAGACCGCCTGGGGAAACTGAATCCCCGTCATCAAGCCCAGCGTATGTTCCAAACCGTCAAAGTACCCGGCGAGGAATTCGTTCCATAAAGCCAGGGCGCTCCCCTCAAGGTTCAATCCCGATACCGGACTGGAAATCAGTGCCATATATATATAATGCTCGAATTACAATTCGCCTTTGGTGGCCGCCAATTCCGCCTTCAATTTCGCGGGATACCGCCGCAGTACCATTTCCCGCCAGCCCGCCAAGACGGCCTGAAGCCAAAGACTCACCGTGGCCGGCGGCAATCGGTTGGCCTGTCCGGATTTCAAAAACTCCTCGATGTGGGGTGTCAGTTTTTCGCGGGCCTTCCGTCCTTTTTTGCTCCGGTCCATATCGGGTGAGAGCATGATGTGGGAAATCAAATGCGCAATTTGCTCATCCGACTTGCCCGTATCGCGCGCATCACGACGCTTGCCGCCTTCCTCCTCGCTCGTCTCCACCCATTTTAAAATCAAGTCCTCGAACTCCCGGATCGGCAAATCAAACAGGCCCATTCCCAAATCCTTGTTTGAGGTCGCGCCCTTGGCCGCCTGGGCCTGGCCGAGGATGTTTCGCAACGGGGCAAACGGCGTCTGCATCTTCAAGCTCAACCCGCCCTCAAAGACACCCGTGGTAATTTGCTTGATGAACAGCGGCACAAACTGGGCCTCGGCTGGTGTCGCCAGCGTATATAGTATGGTCTGCGCCAGATTGGCCGCCTCGACTTCCCATTTGACCGGCTGCAAGGCCGCCGTGGCAGCGACGGGAATCCGCGCCATCAACCGTTCAGTTTGCCGGATCACTCCGGCGATGTTGGAGTTGATGGTCATTAAGTGGCTTTCCGCAATAAGACGGGGCGCAGTAACCGCACTCCTTGAATCACGGCGCCCCAAGTTTGGGCCAGCCGTTCATTTGTGGGTTTCGTGACCCATTTCTGGCCGTCAACCGGGTTGCCGTCCGCGTCCAAAAAGACAAACTCCAGCTTGTCCTTGCCGTCGAGCTTGACGCTCGCGTCAAAGTCAGCAATGCAATCCCCGACCTCGACCTCGTTGAACTGCCGCACCGCGCTGTTGACGGTCGGCTGCGGGAAATGCAGGAAAGCCATGACCACCATGTTCAGCGCCGCGGGTGCGCCCGTGTGGCTCATGGTGACCGGGTCCAAAGAACCCAGTGGCCACGCCACCCATGACACACGCACTTGCGTCCCGTTTGCTTCCAACGCCGCCCCAACTCGTGAAGAAATAAATCCTAAATTGCTTCTCATAGCCTATTGGGAGATGTAGTTCGCGACCGCCGCCGTAGATGACAAGGTGAACGCCAAGACGCTTGCCCCGTAAAATTGAAATTGGCCCGTTGCAACTATAAGCGCGCCATCGTCGAAGGACGCCGCGTATAACCTCCCGGCCGAAGTCACGCTTCCGAGGCGCAGATTGCCGTAGTAGAAATCAAGCCGCGGCAATTGCGTGAGATCGGGCGCTCCTTGAAAACATTCTGTCAAGGCGAGGCCACCATCGGCCTGCTCCTGCAAGACGGTCGTGCCGTTGAATGCCAGGTTGAACACGCCCGATTGGTTGGCCGGACTATAGGCCAGCGTGGCCCGGCCTGCGCTGATACCCGCCACCGCTTCCGTGAAGTTATGACTGACGGGATCATATATATATAGCGGCACGCCGCCAGGGGCGTCGGTTCCCACCCATTGGACCACATAAGGAATTGCGCTGCTAATGACCGGGATCGCACCCAAGCCACCCGATGGTGGCGCCATATACTCGGCATCAAACACCAGTTCGTCCGTGTAGCCCTCGTCAATACTCCGCGAACTCCGGCTGCGGTCGCTGATGGTCACATTGTAGAAAGTCTCCCGGTGCCAATTGCCCGTCTCCTCCTCGACCGACACCACGTCCAAGACGTACTTGCCCGCTGCCATGACCAACCCGGCTGGGTTCGTCAATTGCAACGCCCAGACCCGGGCCAGGGAAATCTCAAATTGTTGAATCAGCGGATGCTTGCGCGGATACGGCGCGCCGCTGGGCCGTGTCTCCGTCTTAAGCCACCGTTCCCTGGCAATCAGGTTCTCGGCAGCCACGCCAGTCCAGATGGGTGAACCGGTATTGGGCGAGCCGTCGGTATTGGCCGGGTAGAGCGAGATCGTCGCTTCCAGCAATGTGAAAATAAAGGTGTTGAAGCCGGGGCTATTCATGGCTTTATGTGGTGGAGACAGTGACCCCGGCGCGGCCAATCGTGACGGCCGCCACCGGCGCGATGGTGTTCATGTCCGACATTAGGCTCCAGATGTCGATGCCGGTAAGGGCGTTGACCCAGGAATAAAAACTCTGGAAGCTGGAGAACATCTCGCCGTTCTCCAGTTCGTAGATGGCGTTTTGCAACTCGCGCAAGAAAAGTTCCTGCCGGCCAAACCGTTCCTCAATCGCCCGCAGCCGGTAGGAGTATTGCGCCGTGTTGGGATCAACGAACTTCTTGGCCGCGTGATACATCAATCTGGCCAGGTCGCAGGAAGTCGTGATGCCGGGTGAAATGGAAAGCCGGTCCACGGCCAGCGTTTGGCCCGGCACGTTGCCAATCAAGAGGCAAGTCCGCACAACACTGTCAATCGCTCCGTCCTGATACTTGCGAAACTTGGCGTCAAAATCTCCAAGAATGGTCCGCACCGGCTCGTGCATCTGCCGAATGAGCACAATGTTTTGCGGCGAGGTCTCCGGCAGCGCCTGGCGGATCTGAAACCGGACAAACCAGTCGAGCGGATAAGCCGTCAACAATCCCGTCCCGATGTTCGTCACCTGCCATTGCCCTTGAAAATCCCCCAAGGTCGCCGTCTCCGCGCCCGCAAACTGATACGACACCATCCCCATTGTCGGCGTCCCCACGACATTGGCGGGATGGACAAACTGGTAGGGCGCGTTATTGCCGCTGCTGCCCGCGACCAGCAAGACTCCCATCTGTTGTTGAAAGGCAAACTGCACGGTGCAACCTGTGAGGTTCACCGCCGTTCCCTGGGCGTCAAACAGCGTCGCGGACAGCAACGGCACGTTTCCCTGCATCAAGACAATAGGTTGCATTTAATTGTTGGCAATCGCCCTCAGCGTCTCGTTGAAGTTGTAAGGCTTGAAGCAATCGGAATGGTCCCGCGTGGGCCACTTCGTCACCTGCACCCGCCCACCCGCCATATAATAAGTGTTGGGCGCGGCGATGATGGTTGCCGGTTTCCATAATTCCGGCGTGGTCAGGTGGTCCGGAATCTCCGTTACATTCTGAGGTCCATCCAAACCGAGCACCCCGTAACCCAGCCAGCGTCCGACGCGGCACTTCGCGACGTGCAGCGCGCTATCATGGCCGGACATCCAGACACAGACCTTGCCGACGCGACCATTCTTGAGCGCAAAGTTAAGCCCGTTCTTTTCGAAGTCCTCCTCGCAGGCCGCCGAGATCAAATGCACCGCGACCATCTCCGGCCAGTCCAACAAGCCCAGCGCCTTGAGTATCAAAGCCGTCCCGTTGGAATGCCCGACCAGGATCACTTCGTAGCCCATGCGGACGTATTCCGAAATCTTTTCCGCCAGTTTTTCCGCCAGGGTCTTCTCAAAGAATGCGCGCCCGACGATGGTGCAAAAATATTCCACCATGTCCCCGCGATGGCCGGTGTGTTCGTGGATCCATTCCACGGCGCGGGCGTTCCAGTTGTGGGAATCGCCGGGCCGGCACATGATGCCGTTGATGAATATGTAAATGCGTTTCTTCATAATGGCGGCAGTATCAATGGTTGTTGGCCATGAAGGTCATCTGCTCGAAGTCAACGAGCCGTTGCGCGTCAATCATCCACGGTGTGCCGTTGGTTCCGGGGCTGAGTCCGATATTGGGCAGCAGCGGTGGAATGAACCTGGCCCCGTAGTGTTGTTGCAACCAGATGAAGCGGTCATGGCAGCCTTGGGTGATGTTGGCGCTGCCATCCGCGTTCCACGACACGAACCCGGAGTTGGCCTCGTTGCCGTCGAAGGACGCCACGCTTGATTGCGTGGCCTGGTGCGTAACGGTCCAGCAGCCACTAAGGGCCAGTGTTGACAGAAGCAGCAATATTTTTACGAACTTGTTCAATGTTCCTTTCGGCGACGGCCTGGGTCATCGCATCGTATATTTCCTGGACCTTCGCGTTCTCCGCCGCCACCTGTTCGGCGGGCGTATTCATTTCCGTGTCGCGTTGTTTGATGGCGAGCAACAGGTCAGCGGCCGCCTGGGCGACCGCTGACACAGAAGAAGTGGCTGGGTCAATGGCCATAACTCACCTGAGATAATCCACGCCCTTGAATTCACGCATGGGTTCCAACTGACAGGTAGTGTTCGTCACCTTCATCCACAGGTCGCCCGGAATGGTGAATTGATAGCGGCCAAAGGTCGGTATGAGCGGAGCAGCAATCCCCAGCGCATCCCCGATGCCGTCATAAATCCCCTGCAAAGCGGGAATGATGAACCGGCTCTGGGCGTTGAGTTGCGTTTGCAACTGGGGCTCCAACAATTGGAAGGCTTCGAACCCGCCGTTGATCGCCTCGATGGCGGCCGGGTTGTGAATCGAGTTGAGCGGCAGCGCGTTGATCGCCGCGGTCAAAGCGGCCGAGTTGTAATTGGTGGAGGAAATGGCATCCCCCAGCACCTGGCGGACGGCGTTCAAATAGGCCACGGCATTGGTGTCCGCTTTGATCGCCACCCGGGCGCCGACGGCAGACCCGCCGCGCAGCGTGTTATAAACGGAGGTCGGCGTGATGGTGATGCCGACCAGCGTGGTATTGGTGGTGGTGACCACGTTGGTCGTGAGCACCCCGTTCACATTGGAAACCACGGGCGTTGAGGTGGTGGAGGTCTTGCAGGCGCACAGCGACAAGGCTGCGACGAGGATGAGGATGGTTGATTTTATCATGTTATTGCTTTCTATGTTGCGGTTATTTTTCGGGGACAGGGGGAGCCGGCATGGCTGGCAGCGGTGACTTTTTCAGATAAGCCACGGCACAGGAAATTCCGCCGGCTAAAAACATCACGGCCAACTGGTGGACACTGAGCGGTTCGATGGCCGAACCGGCCCGGTGCAGAAGGGACACACCCTCATCACTGCCCAGGGCCGAGGCCCCGCCGCCGATGAACGCGGAGAGCAGCGAGTAAATCCAAAATTCTACTTGATAGATGCGGCTCATTTACTTCCACCATTTCTCAAAGGCGCGCAGAAATAGGCCGCCCAACACCGCGCTCAAAACCACGAGGGCGACCGGTAACAGCAGCACGGTGCCGAGGAATGACAGGACGGCCCGCTTGCCTGTCCATTGCTCTTTCAGCTTCTCGAATGGTTCAATCCGCTCCGCCAGCTTTGCCTGTGCTGTTTCCAACGCAGACTGGTCCCGCTCAATCTTGGAGAACCGCGATTCATCCTCATCCAGTCGCTTCAATATCCGTTCGCTTAACTGGCGCTGGATGGATTGCTGGTCGTACATCCAAACCTCATCCGGCGTCTTGTCCACCAGCAAGGAGTGGGGCACGTCGGAAATGATGTTGCCGCGGCACGGTCCGGAAAGATTTTCCATATTATTGAATCAAGGTTTTAAAAAAACGGTTGCTCGGCCCCCACGGCTCACTGTAGGACCATGGCGCATTCGTCCCGGCATTGGTCGCCATCGCCGTCCAACTCACGAGGTCGCCGCTGGCCTGAACCGTGTAATTTGTGCCCAGCCAGCCGTAGCCGATGAGATAGACCACCCCGTTGCTCACCGACAGGAAAGGCAGCGCGTTCGAGGGCATGAAAAAGATTTCACTGCTGAAGGCGCTTTCCGTCAGCGCGTTGGTGACGCAGATATTGGTCCCGGAAAAATTCCGACAAATGATGTTCGGCAGGTTCAGATACGAAGTGACCGCCGCGAACAATTGCTGGTGGGAACTCCAGGCAAACGTCACCTGGTTCGTGGCTTCGATTGTTCTTACGAAATAATTGCCGCTTTGGTTTCCGGCATAGAGCACATAGCCGTCCACGCCCGCCACCTCATCCCACGCAACCGTCACGCTCATGTCCAACACCGCAGCCGAAACCGGGGTCGCCTGGCTGGCGATGCTCCAAAGCAGGAACAAACAAAGATGGAAATTGAGTCGCATGATCAGGGGTTGGTGACGCTTTTGCTGACGATCTGGGCCACCACGTCGTAGCCAATGGCGTTGGGATGAATCGTGTCGAACTGATATATGGATTTCAGCGCAGTGCCCGTATAACCGGCGCGCATGGGATTCCACAGATCCACGACCAGGTTGGTGGTGCCGATGTAATTGGTCCGGATAAACAGGTTCACGGCCGTCATGTCGTTGGCCGCGACGGGAGTGGTCATGCAGAGCAGTTTTGGATAAAGGATCGAGTTCACCAGGTTGGTGTAGTTCGCCTTGGTCGTCGCGATGGCGATGCCTTCGATGACATCGTTAATCCCGATGTCCACCACGACCACCTTGGGTTGCAGCGCGTTGATGGCATTGGTCATCAGCAGGAGCGTGGGGGTGTCCAGGTAACCCGCGGAAATCGTGACCACGGACAGCCCCGGATTGTACCGCTGGAATTGCGCGGGATAAGTCGCGGAGGTGGAAAGCGCGCCGTAGCCGGAAGTGGTGGAGTCGCCCACGAGCACCACGTCCACCGGCCAGAGCACATGGGCGGTCATGGTGACGTTGTCCACGTCCTGGGTGCCGCCCAAATTCCAAAACGCCAGGCCGCCGCCATTGGGGTCAAAACCGTTGTCGGGCAGATCGACACCGTAATCGCAATAGTAACTTAACTGGGTGTTTGACCCGTTCACGGTGTTGCTCATCACGCATTCGTAAACGTGTTCGCGGCAGGTCCATTGCACATGCAGCTTCTGCCCCGGAGCGAAGTTCAAGGCGTCGCCCGCGATGGAAGTGCCGCCGATAAACTCCGGGGCCGCCCCTGTCCCCGTCCAAACCGACAACTGGCCATAGAGCAACGGCGTGGTCGCATCGGTATCGAAACCAAACCAGAAATTCTGGTCCGTGCCGGCGCCCAAGGTGTACGCCTGACGGCTGCGAATGCCCCAGCCGAAACCGCTGCCGCCATTGGTGGAACCGACCGTGAGATCGAAATTGACCGTGTATCCGTGGATGGCAGTGATGTAATTGGTCTCGACAATATAATTGGCGGAAGTCGCCCCGCCGCTGCCGGTCATATGCAGCGCGCCGCTGACAATGCTGTATGACGCCGAACCCTGCTGCACCCAATTGCCGAGCGTGCCGGAGAAGTCATCGGCGAAGCCCGGCAGGTTGGTCCAGTATTTTGCGCTGGTTGCGGTCCCGGAAAAAAGCTGCGCCTTGGTTGCCGAGTCCAATGCGTTACTGCTTACCGTTCCGGGAGCGATGGCCGCTCCACTCAGGTTGATAAACCCACTGCCATCGAGACCGGTGGCGAGACCCGGGTTTGGGTAAGTCCCGCTCAGGGCACCGCCCGCCGCGCCAGTCGGAGAACCGCCCGTCCCGCCACCGGAGGAAGTCGCTCCCGATTTGCGGATGTCCTGGTTCTGCGCGAGACACCGCTCGATGGTCAAGACCGACAGGATGGTGAAAATGAAAAGCAGGGTTTTCATTATTGGGTGAGCTCCACCACCGCCACGGTGGTTCCGTTGGCCGACTCCGTGATCAGACTCACTGGGTACGGCACCTTGGAAAGATCCAGCACGCTGCCCAGACCGTCCCGGACCGCCACCCCGCCCGCGAGGACGCCGTGGTAATTCGTGCTAGAAACCGTGCTGGACGGATTGATCAGGTAGAGCACCGCGTTCGTCCCGGTGTTCTGCAAGGTCCGCAGCAACACCCGCCCGCCGCTGGTGGAATTATTGGTGCCAAACACCGTCACCACCGCATTGCTCACCGCCAGAATTTGTGGCACTGCCACCGCTTCAGCTTTCGCGTTGACGCGCACGAGGGCACCGGGCGCCGGCTGCGCCGTAGCGGCAAAAGCCAGGCCGAGCACGAGCGCGATGTTAAGCAAATATTTCATTGGGAATTTCGGGGATTGATTACGGCAGCAGCCACGTATAGAGCGGAGACGCCAGAGTCACGGCCGCCAGGGAGGGTGTGGAACTCGAATCCCATCGGATGAATCCAACTCCGACCAGATTGGTCTTGGAGATGAACACGTACTGGACGACCGCGCTGCTCCCGTTAAGCGTCAGGGTCGCCGTGACCGGCAACGTGGTAGTCCAGGTGAGGCCATCGGGTGACGTGTTAAACCCATAGACCACGTTGGAAGTGCTGGCGCTGGCCGCTGAGGCGGAAATCCAAAACGCCAGGTCAACTCCGTTGTCAATTGCCACCGGGGTACTGTTCGTGGAGGTGTGCGTGGAATTGGTCAGCGCAAGTAGAGTCGCCGCACCCACCATCGGGAAAGGTCCATACCGGCTCTGCTGAAGCGGACGGCCGCTCACGATAGTATCCGCGTTAAGCAAACCGACCGCAGCCACCGCCGCCATGAACACAACCACTGAAAGAATTTTTACGTTGTTGCTGATTTTCATATTTTTGATTTTGATTTTTTGAGATTTAAAACACGCGCCCGAATCCGAAAACTCGCGGCGCGGTTGAAACCGTTCCTGCCCTGTGGGCCGAAGGTCTCAAAGTGCTTGCGCACGGCCACTGGGGCTGGCGCACAATTAAAATTAGGGAGCAATAAAAAACAGGTGGTCCACGAATTTGCCGGTGGCCTCGATCATGGCTTCGCCGTCGCCTTCGGGCAGTTTGGGTTTGACCGTCGAGGTGTACTGGGTGAACACCAGCCGGTCGCCGAGCACCTGGCCGTCTTTGTAGCCCACCAGCATCGCCGTGCATTTCTGGCCGGCATACCGGGCCATGCCCTCGATCATGTCCTTGAACTTGGAACCGATTGTCAGTTCGCCCGGCAGACTTTTGCCGCGCTTGACATAGGCGTCAGACTCCATGCCGCTGTCCACACCCTTGGCGACGCGGGCCTTGGTGTTGAAATCAATCTCCGTGGTCGGTTCGATCAACACGTAGTCCGCCGCCTGGGGCAACTGATAGATGCGGAAGTTCTGGTTGACGCCGCCACCCACCACGCTCTGCAAACCCGTGATCGAACCCACCTGGCCGCTGGACACCACGACGATCACGCCGGTTATGTCTGCGATCGTCGCTTCCAAAGCACCGGCGCTTGGGTAGGTGAAGTTGTTGGCGTCAATCTTGGTGATCGCCACGTTGGTCACGTTGTAACCCGCGCCGCCAATCAAGGTGGTCGTGATGTGCATTCCGGTACTCAAGCCGTGGTTGGGCACCGTCAATTGCGCCACCCCTGCCCCATTGCGGGCGCGTTGCGTGTCCGCGGGCACGCTCACTGGGCCAACCACCATGTCGGTCGCGAAGCCGCGTGAAAAATTGAAGGTCTGGTTCAGGGACCGTGCCGGAGGCTGGAAGGTTGCCGTGATGGTGATGGGAACCGGCGCGACGCTGGTGTCCAAACCCAGCATCGTGATCACAACCGCCACCAGCGAATTGATGGGCGTGATGCAGACACATTGCAGGTCTGAACCGGCCGCCTGGATGGAGGTCGCTGCGTCGGGCGTGTAAGTGGCTGCCGCTGGCGCGGAGAAATCAATCTCTCCGATGACGATGGCCGGCACCTGGGTCATGTAAGCGGCAAATTCGCCGCCGAAGAACGGTGACTTCACCGTGTCCAAATCCGCCACTGCAATTGCCGAAGGTAAATATTTCATATTTTTAAATTCTGGATATTGTTTCGCGCACAGCGCCGTGGCCGCGCGCCAGCACCTAGCTGCGGTACTTGATGCGCAGGATGTTCACGCGTTGGGGGTTGCTGATGTAGAAGCCGTAAACTTTCTGACTCCAGCGTTCCTCTTCATTGTTCTTGTCCAGCTCGTACACGTCCGCACCACGGATGACGTCACGGTCCATGTTGGGTTTGAAGTAGGCCCGGCCCGCCTTGCGGTTGAATTCGCAGAGGCAATATTTCGGCGGCAGGGTGTTGTCGGTCACCAGTTCCCAGTTCTTGCCGAGATAGTTGATCTTCGCGTAGCCGGTTTCCAAGAGCTGGTCTGCCACGCTGTTGTTGGTGTTGCCGCTGGGCACGATCTCCGCCGCGATGTCGCTCGCGTCCGCGCCGGGAATAAGAATGCGCCCGGACGGAATCAAGTCGCCTTCGGGAAAGCTGCCCGCCCACTGGTCGGCGTACTTGCGGATGGTGGCGAGCACCTTGTAACGAAAGGAAGTAGTCGCGCTGTTGTCCGACATGACGATGTCATTCGTCAGCGGGAGATTCAGCAGATTGATGCGGCTGTTGGGGAGGAAGGTGTAATCGCTGATATGCGCGGGTGGCACCACGGTTGATTGCGAGCCAGCGCCTGCGGCGGAACCGGGATAGATGAACGCGCCAAACGCCCCGTTGACCGGGTCGGTCAGGAGAGCGTAGGCCAGCGCATCCAACTGGTTTTTCAAGTCGTAAGCTAGGCGCAGCGTTTTCAAGGCCGCGTCCACGATGGTTCCCCGGTAGATGTCCGTCCGGCGATACCGCACGATCTTGGTCGTGAGATAATTGAGGGTGATCAGGGTTTCATCATCGTCCTTGGCGATCTTGACCATCGTGACGCCGCCGTCCGCGCCGATCTTGGCGATGGCGATTTCCTGGTCGGTCGTGTTCTGGACCACCGGGCGTTCGTCCTCCGCCAGGTTGATGACCTCGAAAAACATCGGCAGGATGTTGATTGAGGCGAGGATGTAGTTGTTGATCGTGTCCACCCGGATGCCGCAGAGTTGCATCTTGGCGACCGGGTCTTTTTCAGCGCGAATGAAGAATTCGTTGCGGGCCGCAATCTGCGCCGGGTCGGTGGTGCTGACCAGCAGGTCGGCGAAGAATTTCTGGACCGCCAGGCCCAGCGGCTGGCCGTCGGGCATGCGTCCGCAGAGATGGCGACCGCGCGCGCCGAATACTTTTATGCGGCCATGAAGTTCCTCCATGGACATTGAACCGAGATTGGTGAGTTTCATTTTTTAATTAATTAAATTTCAGGGGGTGATGGATCGTTAGGCGTGCTGGTAGGCGGCAATCGGGATGGCGCGAATCCGCACATTGCCCGGCACGGCGGGAACCTGCTGCTCCACGAGGCTGAATTGCACGTATTGGCCGGCGACTGCGGCGCACACTTTGCCGGCCAGAAAGGAGAGCGGAGTTTTAAGGGCCGTGGCGCCGGTGATACCGGCATCTACGAAGGTCGCCCCCTCGACTTCAAACATGGCGGCGTTCTCAAAGCTGCCCATGTCGCCGGTCGGAAAGGGAAGTTCGAGACGGCCGGGATAGATCACATCGCCCAGGGACGGGCCGCCCACTTGCGAGTTGCGCGTGATGAAGCCCGCAAAGGGCTTGGTGCCGTCTGCCAATTCTGCGACCCCGGCGACGGCGCTTTCCTGGAAAGCGACGCCACGGGTGGCCGCGGCCGCTGGCGTCACCAGGGAGATGACCGGCAGGGGTGAGCGCAGCGTGATTTCGAATAGTGCTTTCATGGTTTTTTTATTGGTTTTGAAATTGGGGATTGGGAATACGAAATAGCGAGATCAGCAGACCATCACCTTGGGTGCGTCCGCCGAGCCTTGCGCGGGTGAGGCGGCGAGCGGGTCGCCGCCCTTGATGGTTTCCGCCACAAGCGACTCGAAGACCGTCCACTGGTCGGCGGGGAGCCAGACCTTTGCACCGAGCGGACTCTTGCTGTTCAGGGCGACACCCTTCTTTTGCAAGGCGGCGACCCGTGCCTCCGCCGTCTTTTGCAGCGCGGAGAACGCTTCGTCAGTCCCGCCGAGGACAGCTTCGAGCGCCGCGTCGGGCACGGGCACACCGCAAGTCTGCAAATGGGTCTTGCGCGTGGTGATGACCACCTGCAACGCGGCGGTCGCGGCCTGTTCGTCGCGCACCTTCTTTTCCCCCTGGGTCAATCCGGTGGTCGTGGCCTGGCTGCAAAGCTGCAACACGGTCGCCTTCTCCACGAAGTCGCCGGTCTTGACGCGGTCGGCGAGCGCTGCGGTCACAAGTCCGGCGAGATCCGCTTTCGCCACCAACTCACCAGCCGCGATTTTCGCCAGCACGTCTTTGGCGACGGCGCTGTTCAGAGCCAGCGCCAGCTTGGCGTCCGCGTCCTTCACCGCGCTGGCCATTGAGGCTCCCAGCATCGAGCAAAGCGCGTTGGCGTTCGCCAGGCAGGAGTAAAAGGCGCTCAGATGTTTGTTCGCCTCCATTGCGGCGGGCACGGCGTCGGTTGGCGGCAGGGCCGCCAGCGCTTGGTCGTAATGCTCCTTCAAGCCGTTGAAATGGGTTTTCCACGGCTCGGACAAATTGTCGGCCATGCTGCACATTTGCTGCCGCACTTCGGTGAAGAAGGCGCGCATCGCGGTGATGTCCTTGGCGTCGCTCGGAATTTTCATATCGTTTTTTTGGAGTGCGGGCCTTGCGGCTTCTGCACCCAGCGAAACGACGGTAAAAGCATCCGCCCCTCATCTCTGAAATATTTAGCACAATCACGTTTTTGGTGTGCTACACCTCGCCATCGCAAGAGGTTAATTTCCTCCAAACAAAATCAGCCATTATGCCGAGGCTGGCATAATGGCTGATTTTATTGGCGATACTTGCGCGACAGGGAGACCGAAAGAAGACTGACTGGAACTCTAATTATCTTTCCACACGATATTCTACCCATAACTTTTCCGGCTTCGAAGAATATATCGTAATTATAAGACCGCCATGCGCGTTGGGGTTTTTTGTAAACCAGAGGTTTTGAGACGATCCGTTCATTACATTCAGCATTGCACCATCGAACGGAGCTTCAATCCCATTTAAGATGTGTTCTCCGTGTACTCCAACATAAAGCGAACCGACCGAATAAGGTGAATCAATCTCAACCGTTAGGGTGTTCACATATATTCCGTTGTCCATGCGAAAATTGTTGGTCAGAAAATTCGCGTTTATCTTCGGCGATTGCAATACACCCGTGTTCGTAAGAATGACAGTCTGGGAAATCGGAGAGTTATTGCCGGAGGTGCTTGCCGATTGATTCACTGCCGGGGAGTTCTGCCCGTAAGTTGTCGCAGTTTGATTGTGGCTATCGGTCGGCCTATTTTCTATTTCTGATTGAAAAGCTCCGACGATAAGTGATGCGACTCCTACGCCAATAAGCACTTTTCCAACGGTTTTCTTTTTCGCCTTCATGTAGGTCAACCCTCCAACCACTAAAGACCCAAACGCAATTATGTCGGCAATTCGGAAGCGCATTGTTGAGAATAATTGCCCGAATAAGACAACCCGTCAATGCTGGCATGTCCCGGTCGTAGGTTTAGCACTCGGGCCATGCCGCCGTCCTCCGCAACAAGTCAAAAATATCCGGGAGCAACAGCCCGTTTACCTCGATCATTTTCCGGCTGGCCAGCATCTGCATCACTTCAGCTTCGTCCTCCTTGCCTAGCGGTGTCAGCCCCACGCCGTTGTAATGCACTGAACCATCCAGGCCGCCGAACAGCATCAAGGTTTCCGCGCCCTTGAATTTGCGAATGATCTTCGCGTCCTTCGGGTCCAGGCATTTCAGCAACTCCAATGGCGCGTCCTGGGCCGGCACATAAGTCCAGCCAAGTTCCTGCAAGTCCTCGGGCGTGTTGTCCCCTCCATATTTCAAAGTATTAGCATTCGACTTGATGAGGAACCCGGAATTGTCCATCTCCCACAACTGCTCCATGGAAACCGTCCAGCGGATCTGTCCGGTGAAATGTTTCTGCAAAATTTCGTCCACCTGTTCGGCATTGCGGTGCATGCACGCCACGGCGCGAATTCCCGGCGCGCTGGCCCGGTCGCCCTGCACCCTCCAGCCGCCAGTCGGCGTTTCGGGAAACTCCACCGCGATCACCGTTCCCAGAATACGATCCTGTGGACCCGTCCCGTATTTCTTCATCAGATGGCACAGGTCGAATACCTTGTTTTCCATGGAGCGAAAGCTGTTCGCGACTACTTGCGGATGCAAAGCCGTTCCGTCAACCGTTACCACGGGAAAGGCATGGGAAAGATAAAACTCTACATACGCCGTGGTTTGGTCCGGCCGCAATACGCGGCCGCAAATCTCAATCGCCTTGTCACGGCAGAGCGCGACCCGCGTAGTCAATTCGGCGGATACGGAATGCGCGCGCGTCACAGGTCAAGCTCAAGGTCGCTGAATGAGCGACCGCTGCCGCCGTTATAAATATATCTCCGTTCGTAAAAGTTCAGGGTGCGGCGCCAGATTCCAATCTGGTCATACTCGCAATTGTCCGAACCGCCGCCATCTATTTGAAAATTACCCCACGAACCGGTCACGCCTGGTTCACCCGGCAAATAGACGCTGGAGCTTGAACTGTTGTTTATTTCAAGGTTGACGGTGCGATAAACCGAGTCGTACCAGGCGGTCACATACACCCAAACATTTGTCTCGGTGACGCCGCTGACCGTGGCGACAGCGGAACCGCCGAGGGTATTGCCCACGACAAAGCTGATGACCCCCGCCCCGCTGCTATCGAAATTGATGGCGTAATTTACCGGGTTGGAACCCGAGGAAGGCTTGAAAAGCAGACTCTTGGTGGGAGTGCCAGGAGGTATTTTAAACCACCCGGCGATCGTAAATGAGGAAGAGCCATCTATTCTTAAGGCGGGGGCGGGCGCATCCGTAACCCCAAAAGTGTCACTGATGACGTTCACGGCCCCGCCCACTACCCCCGTAACCAGGGTCGAAGCCCCGGGTGTGCCGTATTCGGTAAGGCTGAGAACGCCGGTGGCGGACAAGCCGAAATTGGCGCTGTTATCAAATGAGTAGTAAGCCTGCAGCCCGACATAAAGCTGGCCGGGAATCGGCCTGCCTCCCACCACACTCGGACCATTGGCTCCGCCAACGCCCCCGCCGATCACGGAGTAGTTTTGTTGGTTTACCAGGAACGCCGGATCCCGAATCGTCATCGGCTGCGACGACGCGAGGTTCGCCATTGTCAATAGCGCCGCAACCATCCAGGCCGAACTTACTTTTAATTTGGAAATGTGAAATTTGAGATTCATAAAGTTAGGGGGAGATGACGCACATTGCGGTGATGTTGGTGTTGACTGGATTATTGGTCCGGGTAAGGAACGAGCACACGGCCTGGCGATTGTTCCCATTGTTCGTCAGGGTCATAAAGTAATTCGTGCCTACCACGGTCAGGCCGTTCGTGTTCAGGGGGATCATGTTCGTCGGCCAAAGAATATTTCTTGGCGTGCCGTCGGCATTGGCATAAATCGTGACGGTGATCGCGCGCGGACCATTGGTCCCTCCTATGAAATGCACATCACCGGTTCCGTAAATGCCGGGGTAATCAAAACTGGTGAAGTCCAACAGGAAATTGGTCACGCTGTCGTGCGCCGTCCAGGTGCCGAAGGACTGCGGAGTCAAAAGACCGGTGAGATCAGCCGAGACGATCGGTCCCTGCGCCAACGGCGCCGCACTCCCGCTGACTGGTCCCCGCACGAAGGTGTTGGCCGATGCGTTCGCCGCCAGCATGGTGATGGTGCCACTGGTCGTGACCGGCGAGCCGGAGGGCGTGGTAGCGGTCGAAACTCCGTCGCCCTGCACCGCAAGGCTCGTCACCGTGCCCGAGCCCGAGACGACCACCCAGCCGCTCCGCGACAAGATTGCGCCGGAGGCTGTGGAACCGCCGCCCAGCACCGACGGTGGAATCGTGGTCGAAAACAGGGTGGCCGGATTCGCGTTGGTCAGTCCGGCCGCGTTGCCGTTCACGCTGAGATAAAGGCCGTTGGCCAGACCCAGGGTCAAAACGCTGCTTCCGCCATTAAGCACTTGGTTGGGCGCGGTTAGGTTGTTCATGTTCAAAACGGTGATCCCCGTGTCAATGGCGATGGCAAGGTTGCCGTTTGCGTCATAGAAATTGTCAGCCACGTTGTTGAAAAAGAATCGGTCGTTGAAATTGGCGTCCATCAGGTGGTACGCGCCGGTCACCTGCTGATTGAGTGTCCCCGCGATATACGGAACAAAGGGCCCGGCCCCGGCCAGCAGGCCCGTTATGCCCGCGCCGTTGCCGGTGAAATGATTACCGGTGTTGGTCAACGAAACGGTGTTGCCGTAGGTGCCGGACAAAGCGCCAGCCGGCAACGTTCCCGTGGCGGACGGCAGCGGCACGTTGCTCACTCCCGCGCCACTCCCGGCAAAACTATTGCCGATATTCGTGAATGCCACGGAGTTGCTGTAGGTCCCGGCCAGGCCGCCCGCCGGCAGCGCCCCCGTCGTCGAACCGAGCGGCACATTGCTCACACCGCTGGCGTTGCCAAAAAAATTGCCAGCGTGGTCGCCGACGAACTTTCCATAGTTCGTGCCCACCTGTCCCAGAACCACCGACGACACGGAGCCAGCGCCATTCCCCGTCATCAGCGAAATAGTGCCTCCCGACGCGACAAAGGTGGCATTGGACGGCCACGCGATGGTCTGGCTGCCATTGTTCAAAGTCGCCTGGTCGCCCGCCGTGCTTTGAAAATAATACAACTTGCCCGCGGTCAGGCTCAGGGTGTAGGTGCTGCTGGTGTAAGCCGCGCCGCTGGGAACCGCGTTGGTGGCAAATAAATTTGCCTGAAAGAAATTCAACGGGGCCAGCAGCACGCCGTTGGCGTCCACCGACACAGTCAACGCCGTGGAACCCGTCGCCGTCCGGCAACCCGACAGCAACAACAATGACAAGGCAAGATCCTGGATTTTTAGTTTCATGATTTTTTATTTTTATGTGGGGGAGGCAATTCCAATTTGTTCCAAACCGAACTGAACCGGCGTGCCGGTGCAGGAAAGCAAATGCCACAGGCCGGTGGTGGCGTTCTTCAGGTAGGCTCCGAGCGTGCCGACGGCAAAGCCCGCCGCGATGAAACTCGTTACGCTCCCGGAGACGCCGGGCGGCCCCTGACAATTCCGCCAGAGTCCGACGAAGTCGCTCGCGGCGGGAGCGGCAATCACGACGGTCGTGGCCTTGGCCGCGATGAAGCCGAGGTTCGAAGCCGGCGCCAGGCTGAATCCCGTCCCGTTGGCATCACTGGCGTAACCGAGATATAAATACGCGTTCACGCCGGCAGCGCCGTTGGTTCCATTGGTTCCATTCGTCCCGTTGGTTCCGTTCGTTCCGGCGGCTCCTTTGTAGGGCAGCCAGAGACCCGCGAAGTTGGCCGCCACCGGCGCCACGATTACCGCCGTGACCGCCAGAAAGGCGACGTAAAGCAGATTGATATTTGGCGCCAGACTGAAGCCGGTCCCATTGGTATCGCTGGCGTACGCCACATACATGAAAGCCGCAGCCCCGTTGGTTCCATTGGTTCCGTTGCCGCCATTGGTGCCGTTGGTGCCGGGCGGTCCCTGATAGTTGAACCACAACCCCGCGAAATCCCCGACTTCGGGAGTGAGTTCCGTCGTCGTGGTCAGGATGGCAATGTACGTTTTGGTATCATCAAAAACCGTGGTGAATCCCGTCCCGACTGCGTCGCTCGCATAGGCGATGTAAACATAGGAAGACGCGCCACCCGCCGCGGCCAATCCCCATTGCGTCGGGTTCAAGGACGGCTGCAAATTCGTATTGGGCACTTTCGCGACATATAAACTCCCGCTGTCGAAAGCCATCAGTCCCGCCGTATAGGCCGTCACATTGCTCCACGCACCCGTATAGAGCGCGGCCAGCAAAGCCATTGCTTCTTGCAACCGGATCAAGTGGGTTGGGACGGTCGCCGGATTGCTCTGTACCACGGGCGCGGTCACTGTCAGATTTAGGAACGTGTTCATCTTTGGCCGTGCGCAAGCACCTAATCGTCTCCTTCGCCGTTTTTGGTTCCCGCAGGTTTGCCCGCCGCCTTCTTGGGCGGTCCATGGGCCGCGTCATAAATCGGCGTGGTCTGACCCTTCGGCAATTTTGCCTCCTCGGACTTGCGTTCGCGTTCCTGCTCGGGATCAAAGCCGCTTTGTTCCAAGTAGGAGGACTGGCTCACCGGCCCGGCCGCCAACCCGGTTTTCAGCAAGTCCGCAAAAATGCGCGGGTCACTGAAACATTCATTGCTCCAGACCAGTTTGATTTCCTCGGGCGCGCCCAGAGCCTGGATGAACACCGTGCGCAGATGTTCCGCGACATACTCGCGCTCCGCGATGGCCTGATACTTGAGCATCGGCAGCACGAAGGGGTTCAGGTTTTTGCCGAGCAACATCTGGCCCAGCGGCATCGCCCAGTTCGCCAGCCGCATCATCGCGCCGGAAAACTTGGCCTCTCCAAAATGCTTCGGGTCGGGCCAGTTGGCGCATTGCACGACATCGTGATCAAAATTGGTGGAAACGCGGACATGCCCGGTCTTGCCCTTGGTCTTGGTTTCAAAACCGTCTGAACGTTTGGTGTTCCAATGGTTCGCCTTGCTGCCCGCGTGGATGCCACTCTTGATCTCGTAACCCATCTTGTGCTGTTCGAGCACCGTCCGGCACGCCGCCGCGAGAGTCTGCGACGCGACATCCAGTGAAATCATTTCCGCAATCGGGAGAAAAGCTGACGCCACGGCGGGCACACCAAACCCGGCACCCGTCCGCTCCCGGCGCAACACGTCGAAGCCAAAGACCGAGTTCTTATGGTCCAGCTTCATTTCATTGGGCGTCTTGACGAACTCCTTCTGCTCCGTCCGGCTGAAACCACCAATGGTGGTAATATGCTCCGACGTGATGTTGTGGATGATGGTCAGGACTTCATTGCCAAACACGTCCTGGAATTTGCAATTCTCCGGGGGATAAACGAGCGGCGGCTTGCCTCCTTGCTGCCGCCACAGTCCGACCACATTGTCCTGCACCAGCCATTCAAGCCAGGTGTCCCGCGCATATCGGCGGTACATGGCCCGGTTGCTTTCCTCCCATTTCACCAGCCGGGTGGAAGGTTTCTTTTCCTCCGAACCGACCCGAAAGCCGAAATGATAAAACGCGTAGCGCAGCAGGATGATCCCGCGAATGAAAAGCTGGTATTTGAAATGCAACCGAGCTTTTTGAAATTGCTCTCTGCGGCCCTGGGGGTTGTCCTGCGCCTTGCTTAACTCCGCTTCCACCCGGCCAATGCTGGCGAAGCCGTCGAGCAATCGCTCGCCCTGCCAAGCCGAACACATCTGCCCATTCGCGCCCGCCGGGACAGGCAGCGGGTCTGAATAATCGGCGGACCGTCCTGCAATTTTTCTTTTTCTCATCAATGGTTGCCCACGGGGGACAACCACCGACACTAGGGTTCAACGCCCTTCATCTCTGAAATAATTAGCGCAATCGCATACTTGACTCATCACGCGGGGGTGGCGATGATTTTTCATCTTGAAGTGTTGTCGCCAGACCAAGCCGCGCCATAGTTTGCGGAACGGGCATCCCTTTTATCGGAAGAACTGTTTGTGAAAATTGTTGCCTATTCTGATGAGTCTGGGACTCACGACAGAACTGGACAGTTAAAAGGATCAAGGGAAGCCATGCTCGGCGGAATCGTGGCCCCAATAGATGAATGGGGGTCATTTTGTCGCAGATGGCAAGCCGTTTTAAACAAATATAACGCTCGCCTTTTTCATTTTCGTGAATGGGCCACGGCGTCTGCGATTGCAAGAAAGATCAGAGAACCGGAATCCAACTTTTCCAAAAACCCATATTGCGGTTGGACATCCCAAGCCCTTGATGCCTTTTTATTGGAACTTGCAACAATCGCTGGGGATGGAAACAAACTCATTGTAGGAGGAGCGGTTTACACCGATTTGTTTCATAAGGCGAAAATTAGCGGGGATGTTCCGATAAATGCCGACCCTTATGAACATTGCATAGACCAATATTTTATATCAGTTGAGGGCACAATCTCCATTCAGCGAGCACCCTGGAAGCGGCAACCTGTGTCATTCTTTTTTGACTGGACTGAGGATGAAAAATGGCAACATGCAATCATGGGCAGGTTTAATTATTTTAAGAAGAAGCATTCCACATTTAAGGAACTTACTTTTGCTCATAAGGAGCATCACTTGCCGCTTCAAGCGGCGGATATGATTGCGTATCGCGGCAGGCAGATTACAGAGAAATGGGTTGATGGAGATCGGCGTGAATGGCCTGAACTTGATAGTGCGCTTTATAAATCCACATTTGCCTTTCTCGAAACTCACAAAGCAGAAGTGCTCACTGCGTATCTTCGGGGAGAGCTAGAGTATGAATATTCACAAAGGACAAGAGACGCCATTTGAAAAATTCCGGCCGTTCACGAAGAACGTCGTCTCCGTGCCCAAAACCGAAATTGACCGGCGGGAAAAACTGTACCATTAGCCTACGCGAGTAACGAACCCCAATCATCGCCGCCACCGCCCTCGATGAATTCCAATTCCCCCATCTTCAACCAGACCAGGAACCGCACGTAGGCGAAGATGGCGGCATAGGCCAAGTCCTTCTTGCCACCGGAACTAAAGGTCTTGGCACCATTGCGCGTGGTCGCCCACGTTCCATCCTCCCGCATCGAAACCTGGATGTTCATCAACTGATGCCGCACCGCATCCAGATTCTTCAAAGCCCATTTTTGTTCTTCCGACCAGGCTTCGGTCTCCGCTGCGGGCCGCTCATTGAATGGTTTCGGGAAGCTCACGATCTGGTAGGTCACTGCTTCCTGCATGACGACGTGCATGGCCTCATACAAATTGTCATCGCCGGCCAGGTGCGGCCAAAGCTGCTTGAGCGCGGGATCGCTCCGGCGGTACATGGTGAGAATAAATTGCGCGTTCACCACGTTGATGTCATCGAAGGAGGCAATGGGCATGGCCTCAGTCTCCACGCCTTCGATCAACTGGCGTCCCTTCACCAGTTCAAGGTTGATCCATTGGCCGCCGCCCTGCGAATCCATCAGCATCCCGGCCAGCGCAAAGTGGCGATGCTTCTGGTGAATGAACCCCGACCATTGCCGCACGTCCGCTTTGCGCAGGCAGTAGGCCCAGACAAATTCACAGAGCCAGTCAGACAGGTTGCTCGTGGGGTTTTCTATGCCCGGCTTGGGCCGCACCCGCAACACGACCTTCGCGCCATCGTCGGCCTTCTTGCCCTGGGCCGGCGCCGGGTCAATGCCCATGAAATAAAACGTGTGCCGCGCCTCAACCATGCCGGGCGCGGGAATGGGGCGTCCCAGAATCGGCGTCAGTCCCGCAGCTCCCGTACGCATGCACTCCGGTTCCAAACCGTTCTTGATTCCCGTCAAGGTGCAGCGTTCCAAATCTTCCTCCGTGTACCAGCCCTTGGTTTCCCGCACCCGGATGCCCAGGCATTCCCGCATGAAATGCGAGCGGGTGAACTGGCTTTTCATGTTCTCAATCGTTTTCCAGTTGATGATCTGTTCCTTGAACGGTTTGCCCGTCTCGCTCTTGAGATTCGAAGCATCCTTGAAGTTGAAGGAGATGATCGCGTAATTCGGATTTCCCCGGGCGATCTCTTTTAAGAATTGGGCGACGCGTTGTTGCGAGGGATGGTTGGTGCTTTCCGCCGTGGCGGAAAACACGCAATGATTGCCCCACAACGGATGGTGCTGATTGAAACTCGCCCGCCGCAAGCGTCCCAGGATCTGTTGATTGATGCCGCCCGTCGCCACCCCCTGGTTATTGAGAGTCGTGGTGGTCTTTTTTCCCATCGTCTCCACCTTGGTCCACTCGTCAATCACCGCGACGCTGAGGGTCAGGCCCGCCTGCCCGATGGCATTCTGCATCCAATTGGGCGCGGGCATCATCACCCGCGAACCGTTCTTAAAGTTCTGGACGTAACACGCGGGACCATGCGTATTGTCCTTGCCGTCCTTCTCGCCTTCAAAATCAACCTTGCCGAGTTGCGCCCGGAAAAAGGGATTGGCCGCAAACCGCGAGGTGTAGTTGGGCCAGAAAATACTCTTGCCGGCCTCAAAGGTCTGGTAGTACGCGCAGCACCACTGGTCCTCGATGAGCATGCAGCGCAGTTGCAACAGCGCCCAAAGCCGGAGCGATTTGCCGGTGCCAAACCCGGATTCGTCAATGACGTTCGGCACCCACCACGCCAGGCGGAAGGCCGCCGCCTGGAAGGCGTCAAAATGGAGTCCCAATAGCAGGCGGGCCGCCATTACCGGGTCGATGAGGAAATCATCGACCATCATCGGCGTGATTTGCAGATGCTTGGGCGAACTGGGGACGTGAATGTTCAGGCTAATACTTGCCCGTCAGCCAACCACGGCAAAGCATTGCTGCCACCTTCATCAAAACTGCGACGTCTTTATCATCAGACCGGTCGTGCGCGCATAAGCGCTTCCTTCTCAGCATTCTTAACAGCGCCGCAACCTCGTCTTCGCGCACCCGCACCATGAACGATTTGTGCCTGAGAGCCATTGTTGCCGCCTTCCATTCCTCCAAGATTATCTGTTGAATCTGCAATGGTCCCACCGGTTTCAATATTAGTTTTCTCGATTTCTTGGTTTTGATTTTCATTTGCCTTCCGTTCCAGGTTCCTTCAGGTCTTCAAAGTCGTCTCCGTCGCCCGGCAACACGCCCTTCTCCAGATCCACCAGCGGCTCATTTTGCGCCTCGCGCAACGCCACCACGGCCGCCTTGAAGCCGGCGTCGAGCTTCTTCAATACGGCGGGTTTGAATTGCGGCCGGAAATTCGGGTCATACAATCCATGCACCGCCTCCACGACCGCCACGTTCAAACCGAAGCGGTAGCGCGGCTCCGGTTGCTGGACGCTCATGCGGAGCATCACCTCGATCTCAGAAGCGGTCATGAACTTGTCGATCAACACCCGCGAACCATTGCCGTAATAGTCGCGGTGCGCCTTGTTCAAGTTGCTGATCACCCGCAGAAACGATTCCTTCTCCGCTATCCCCATCTCCGGAAACATCACTTGCAGCGTGGACAACTGCTCCTGAAAATTGATCTCGATGGGTTTCTTGAGATTGTAAAGCTCCTTGTATTTGGACGTGCTCGGACCCACGCGGCTCATCTCCTGGCTCAATCGGCGCAAGTACAACTCATTCATCAACGCCTCACGCGCCAGTGCCCCCGCCACCTGCTCTTTCAACATCTTCTGCCATTGCTTCAAACGTCCGCAAAACCAGTCCCGTTCGATGCGATTGGATTCCGCTTTGCGCATGACATCCATCTTCGTGTCAGGGTCCCACGTCAACGGCTTGAACATTTCCTCTTCAAAACCAAACTCCCGCAATAATTCTTCACCGCCAAAGTTGAGTTCATCCTTTGGTTCCCTGGTCGGGCCGGGAACTTCAGACGCCGATGGCGCGACTTCCAATTCGCGTTTCAAATGGCCCGCCCATAAGGTCCGCAGCATATCCAGTTCGGCTTGCAACTCATCCGGCGCCAGTCCCAGCGACGCGCAAATTTCAGCCCGTGAACTGGCCCGCAAATCGTCGGGGTGCGAATCCGCCGCTGGAATCATCGGCCCGATGCCAAAAAGTCGGCGGCAGATCAGCCACGCCCGAGTCTGGACTGACGCCACTTCGTGAAACCTGGCCATCTCATTTTCCCAGGAACGAAACTGGCTGGCATCGGACGGCAGCACTTCAATCGCGAACATTTCAAACTTCTCCACCCGCCATTGTTCCGTGCCCAAGGGCAACGGCAGGTATTCCAGCAACGATGGCGCACCGACGCGCGCCAATGGGGATGCAGCCGACTGAGCCGGCTGAACCGGCAAAGCCGGGGTCGTTTCCCCTTGGCCGTGCGCCGGCACTTTAGGTTTGGCCATTTGCCCTTTGCAGCCGGTCAATCTCCGCGGCGATAAGCGCGCCAGCTTTGGCCAGTTCACGAATGCGATCGTTGGGCGTGGGTTTCCACCAATACCGTTTCCACGGCCAGCGATAGGTCCGGCCAATGGTTAAATCGTATCCTTTGTCCCGAGCGTCCATGCCGCCCGCCCGAATGTTGGCATAGGCCGCATAACAGGACGCGGCCTCGGCCAACTCGCCATCCGAGTGCTGGTCGTCATGCTCAGGAGTCCAGCCTTCAACTTCGCTATGACGTTCGCGCTCCAACGCAATAATTTGCACCCCGCTTAATTTGGTTTTCATTTTTATTTTTTTAAACTGATTTCCGCCGCCGCGCACAGTTGCTCGAAGTCCGCCAAAATCTGCTCAGTCGTCTTGGGGACGCGCGGGTGTTCGCGGTTGGTCGCCAGCCAGACATAGAACTCGCGCAACTGTTCTTGCGTTTTGGATTCCACCACCGCCGCCGCGTCCGCAATCAAAGTTTCGGTGTAGCTGCTCGCCGTACGGCCGGGCAGCTTCAAGGCATTGTCAATCGTCTTGATGGCCACCATCAGCCGTTGTACGTCCGCGCCGAGGATTGGAGTTTGGTCGCGCCGTTTAAAGGTCTCGGGCGCAAGCAGCATCGCTTGTTGCGCGGCCTGATGCGCCACCTGGTGCTTGCCCCTTTCGAGCGCGCTCGCCGCCGCCCCTTTCACTTCCCGGGAAGTGTAATTGCCAGCCAGATTCGCATTTAATTTGGCGAACCGTTCACAGAACCAGCCGTCGTTTTCCGGCTTGAGCCAGCCGGCGGTCACCAGCAACTTGCCCGGCAAGTCATCCTCGCCAAACAAAGGCTGAAAACTTTCGTCCAGCAAACCGAGTCCCGGCACCGTGATGAATCCAGCCCGGTTGGTCGTCTGCGCCTGATACGACAACTCCACATAGAGTCGGGCCACCATGAAAACGGCGACGGCTTCGATGCTCTTGGCGGTGGGTGGTGGCGCGTCCGCGGCTGAGGGCCAGCGGGCCGGGCATGGCGGCGCGTTCGTCAATACCGCTTTTAATTCTGCGCAGAGTTGCCGGAACTCATGCAGCCGTTCAAAGTCCACTGATAATTTAAATTCCATGTTTAGTTAGTTGTTAAAACCAATTCTGAGCCGACCTTGTAACTGTTCGGATAGGTTGCGTTGTAAAGCGGGATGGACCAGGCGGGCAGCGGCAGCGGCACGACCGTTCCGAATTTTGCCGCGCCGGTCGCGACCACGATTGGATTCCGACGGCTGGAATCGGCCATGATGTCATAACTGGTGATGGTGTAATTGGCCGCCTTAAGAAAAAGAACCTCGCTCTTGGCTCCAATCCAATCGTATTCCGCCTCACCGGGGTTCATCACCAGGTTGCCCCCGTCATTGTCACTGTAGGCAATCGAATAGGCCCCAGCTGGTTGCTCGGTTGAGGGAAGGGTATAAATCTCTCCGGTGAACGCTGAAAAATCCTGGGTCGAAAGGTCCACTCCTTCGATCCCCGGCAACGCCCCGTAGTAAGCGCCGTTGGGACCCCAGCGCGCCACCGTCAGTTCCACCGACCCGTTCCAATCCACGCCGCCCAGATCAAATGCGCTGATCGCCGCCGACAGCGGATCGCTGAGTAAGGTGAGCGGCAGCTCATTGCTCAAGGTGAGCATGCTTTCCCACGACTGGTATCCCGGCCACGGAAGGGCGGGAGGGTTCGTCTGGGGCGGGCCATAGGTCGGCACGAAATACAAATGCTGCGTTGTCAGCGTGAAATCAAAGTTGTTGGGCCCGACAAACCCGCCGCCCTCAACCCATCCGATCACGTTGCCCTGTTCGCCGGCGTAGAAGGCGTAGCCATCGTAAAATGTCCAGTTGTGGGAGACGGCGTATGACAAATCCGGCAGCCTGATAAATCCACTGAACTGTACGCTACAGGAGGGAACGCCGGTGTGAGTGTCCAACGAATAACTGTTCGTCA